>Ga0208940_1000062_pt1 | contig 134644 bp, 112 predicted proteins | sample AD_JPNNA6_MetaG_FD_184445 | JGI IMG/M metagenome (GOLD analysis project Ga0208940, IMG submission 184445) | Active sludge microbial communities of municipal wastewater-treating anaerobic digesters from Japan - AD_JPNNA6_MetaG (SPAdes) (version 2) | ecosystem: Engineered > Bioreactor >... | reverse complement strand
AATTGACAAGATACAATAGACCTGCCACAGATTCCCCACAGGGAGGGGACTGACATGCAGTTGAACACCATACCAGACACCGTGCGCCGCTGCCGGCAGTATGCCCGGGAGTGGCTGCCTCTTGATTTCGGCTTCATGAACGGCCTGACGACAGCGCTCATGGCCTATTTCCTATTCATGTTCCAGAGGCGCTACGGCATCAGGCCCTTCGACCTTTCTTTCGCATCGGCATTCTTCATCTGCTACAGCGTCTTCACCGCCAACGCCGCGGTGCAGCTCATCGCCCTGGCGACGCACCGGCTCAAGCCCCTGCGCCTGGCCCTGAACCTCCTGTTCATCGCCCTCTTTGTGCTGATACACTCCTACCATCTTATCACGCACATACCGCTGGATTACGGCCTCATCATCGACAACTTCACCATCGGCTTCTACAAGGAATCATGGTACACCATCATCGGGGTCTTCCCGCGGGCACTTTTCATCGGCCTCGGCATCTTCCTGGTCATTCTGATCATCGTACATGTAAAGAAGAGAATACTCTGGTCGCCGCCGGAATACCGCCGACCGGCGGCAAAAACGGCCGCTGCCGCCGCCGTCTATGCCCTGCTGCTCGTGCTGCCGCTGCGGACCTATGACGAATTCACCGGACTCCTCCGGGGCATGGTGCGCTACCCCTTCCAGGACCCTATGTCCCATATCGAGATCAAGGGCTATCCCTACCTGAAGACCTTCACGGCCGCGCCGGGGCTGCGGAGGGGTTCGGCCAGGCCGAACATCATCCTCGTGATGGTGGAATCGTACAACGCCAATGTCATCATGAAAAGGGCCCCTGACGGAAAGGAGATAACGCCGGTCTTCAACGCCCTCGCCCGGCGCGGCGTCTATGTCGAGCGCTTTTACGGCAACTCGATGCAGACCTGCAAGGGACAGGCGGCGACACTCCTTTCGGTGATCCCCAGCATCCGCGGCAAGATTTTCACATCCTTCCCGGCCCTTTCCTTCAGGGCCCTGCCGGCAATCCTTGATGATGCCGGGTACGAAACGCTCTTCCTGCAGGCGGCGGACAAACTTTCCTTTGACAATACGGACGGCTTCATGAAAAGGGCCGGCTTCAGGAATATCCATTCCGCCTTCGAGTACCTCACCGATGCCGACAAAGGCCAGGTCTGGGGCTGGGGACCCGAGGACGGTCTCTTTTACCGGATATGCCTGCGGCGCATGGATGAGCTGCATAAGAAGAACGGCAGCAGGCCGATCTTCGCCACCCTGGCCACAACATCCAACCACATGTGGTTCGATCATGTGCCGAAAGAGAAATGCCTGATGTACCCCGATCCCGGGGACATCGCAGAGCGCTACGCCAATTCCATCCACCTGTCTGACGCGGGACTGACGGAGCTGCTGAAGGGGATTGCCGAGCGTCCCTATCTTTCCGATACGATCCTGATCATAACCGGGGACCACAGCTTCCCCCTCGATGAACATGGCATCAGCCACAATGAAATCGGTTTCTACGAGGAACTCTTCCGCACTCCCCTTCTCATTCTCTGGAATAACCGCCTTCCCCCCCGCATCATCACCACGCCCTGTTCACAGGTTGATATCGCGCCGACCATCCTTGACATGGCCGGCATTACCGGGGTGAAGACGCATTTTCAGGGCCGGTCGATGGTATCGCCGGACTTAACACCGAAGCCGGTATACCTCATCCAGCCATATAACGGCCAGTATCTCGGCGTTGTCGAGTATCCCTACAAATACGTGAGGCACGGCGAAACAGGAAAGGAATATCTGTTCAACCTGAAGGAGGATCCCCGGGAAAAAAGAAATCTCGCGGTTTCCGGCAACAGGAAGGAACTGGCTTCGCTGCGGAAGATGATACAAGATATTTACGTCAACCAGAAGACCCTCACGTCAAACAGGCTGTGGCCTTCCGGAGAACGGCAGTAACTCGGCGCGCTACCGCTTTGGCACCAGCTTAACCTTTGTTCCGGCCGTGAGGTTATCGACCTTCTTTCCATTGACCGTCATTGCGCTCTTTTCTTCCACTATTGCGATCACGGCGACGTCGCCCTTGAGGCTGATCAGCCTGGCTTCCGCCGCGTGGAGCCAGCCGCTGGTCTTCATGCCGAGGATCTCTTTGGTGAAAAACTTGTAGACGCCGACCGAGACGCCGGCAGTGATGCCGGACGCGGCGTCAAGGCGTATCGTCACGGCTGGTCCTGATTTATGCAACACCGCGCCGGTATATTCAACCGCATCCTGGGCGACAACACTCGGTGCTGCCAGCACAAAGAAAAGGAATAATCCGAAGAATCCAAATTTCTGTTTCATTCCTGGCCCCCCGATTGCTGATGCTATGGTGCTCTTTTCCCTGTCATTTCGACGAACGCAGTGAGGGGATGCTATGGGTATATCAATTTTTAATTTCTCCCTTCACTCGAAATGACAGGTAAGGAGCAAACGTTTTACAGTGTCTTTTCCACGTTGTTCTCGCGGTATATGATCTTGTTCGGATATATCTGGATATACTCAAAGGCCTTGAATTTCTTTCCCTTGATCGCGGCATCTTCTCCCAGCTGGACCTGGATGAACATGACCGAGTAGACCGGTTTGCCATCCATGGTCCCGCTCGCCACTCCCGGTTCAATGCGGGTCCCGGCGGGAAGCTCCACTCCCATGATTGTATGCTTTTCATTAATGGTTATGACCGACGGCATCTCCGGCTTTTCGAAAATGATGCTGTCGTTGTACTGCAGCATCGTCCCCTTCTTGAAAACAGCGGGGAAGGCCTTGCCGTAATTGATGTCGGCGACGGGCTGGTCCGCCCCCAGCGTCACAGAGGACAGGAGGCCCTTATCTTTTGTCTTTATTAGGGAACCGGCGGTAAAAGTGGTCCCCTGGATCACTTCGCTTTTGGAAAGAACGCGTTCATCTCCCCGCTGGCCCCCTTTTTTGCAGGCCATGCAGGCAACCATGACGACAATCGACATAAGAAACAAACGTTTCAATGCAAGCCTCCTTCGCGTGGTTTGATTTTTTATCCATCCATACTGCACCATCTGTGGTATATTTCAACAACTTTCCGTACAACCTCATGCTGCGCCCGAAGCCATGGGATCAACAGCAGCCGTTCGAAAGTGATCGGTACACTGGCACAATGCTTCAAGTTGATCACCATTCACGATATATATCACCCTGGCTCACTGAAGTTAGCTTGACTGAATGTTATAAACCTGTTATATTACCCCTAGTACCACGCTTCGAAAAGTGGAGGATCAACCATGCAATCTGCCGGATTGAGTTCCTTGAAGATAAAAACACCCCGCGGTCTGTCCGAACGGGTACAATGGCTCCGGGACCATTATTTCCGCGGCGCTGACCGCCCCTGGACCAACGAGCAGACCTCATGGACCACCGGAACGCCCTGGGACACGGTGTACAACGAGATGACCTACTACATCGTGCCCGAGACCTACATGCTCCAGCAGACGCTCCGCTCCTCCTTCAAGCTGTCCGCCCGCGAGGTGAAGCTGAACCCCGACTTCTGGACATGGAGCCTCCCGGAGCGCCGGGCCTGGTTCACCAGGGAGGTCATGGTGAAATACCTTCCCCAGGAGCTGCTCCCCGGCGACCTCATAGCCGGCGGCCGCTTCAACGTGCAGTGCTCCCTCTGCCTTACTAAAAAAGAAAGCGACGAGTTCGATGCAATGATTCTGGGTAAAAAAGGCGCACGCGCCCTGGTGCAGTGGTTCCATGACCACGGGTACGGCAACGCCGGCGCCACCAGCGGCCATCTCATCCCGGGATACGAGCGGGTCCTCCACCTCGGCTGGAAGGGGATCCATGCCGACCTGGTGGCGAGGTTCAACGCCCTGCCCGCCGGGGAGCACCGCGGGCCCCGGGGGGGCCAGCTCAGGGCGATGATGACGGCCGCCACCATGCCCCGGGACCTCGCGGCCAGATATGCCGCCCTCTGCCGCGACCTGGCTGCGGGGGAGACCGCGGCAGTCCGGAAGCGCGAGCTTGAGCAGATGGCGGACAACCTCGAGCGCGTGCCCTGGGAGCCGCCGAACAATTTCTGGGAAGCGGTGCAGGCACTGTGGCTCACCCACATGCTCGTCATGAGCGACGAGAATTACCCGGGCCCGGGCGTCTCCTTCGGCAGGATCGACCAGTACCTTCTCCCCTTCTGGGAAAAATCCCTGTCCGAGGGAATGGACCGCGAGTTCGGCAAGGAGATCCTCCGGTGCTTCTGGATCAAGTGCAACCACGCCTACGACGCCATGATACGCACCGGCAACAACGGCATCACCGCCGGCTACGGCCAGCTCATAACCCTGTCCGGCATGGGAAAAGACGGCGCGGACATGACCAACGACCTCACCTACGCGATGCTGGAGGTTATCGACGAGCTCTCGCCGATACTGGAACCGAAACCGAACGTGCGTCTCCACCGGGGAAGCCCGGACGAGCTCCTGGACAAGGTAATCGACATGATATCATCAAGCCAGGGGGCACCCTTCCTCCTGAACTTCGACGAGCGCTCCATGGCGGGGATGATGCTGGAGGGACGCAGGGCGGGCCTCGAGCATTTCATCAACAGGCACACGGTCGCCGACTACGCCCCCGTGGGCTGCCTCGAAAACACCATGACGGGCAACGACCGGTCAGGAACCGTCGATAACAACATCAATCTATTGAAGGCCGTGGAACTGGCCCTCACGGGTGGGAAAGACCTGCTCCCCCACGTCGATGTCATGACCGGCAAGGTTGAGAAGATCCGGCAGGACGGCCCGAACACCGGCGACGCCGCGCGGTTCACGTCGTGGGACCGGTTCTGGAACGCCTATGTGACCCAGACAGCCTACATCATAAAAAAATGCGTCGATGTACAGGAAGCATCGGAATCCGCACGGGCGAAATTCTTCCGCACCCCCTATCTTTCCTGCCTGGTGAAGGGGTGCGCGGAAAAGGCCATCGACGTGACCCAGGGCGGGGCCGAAATAAGCTTCACCACCATGGAAGCGGTGACCTTCGCGACGACCGTTGACTCCCTCCTGGCCGTCAAGTACCTGGTCTTCGACGAGAAGAAATGCACCATGGCGGAGCTGGTCCGGGCGCTGAGGGACAACTGGGCCGGCCACGAGGTGCTGCAGGCCCTGGCGAAAAACCGGGCCCCCAAGTACGGCAGGGACGATGACGAGGCCGACCGCATGGCCCTTGACGTGATGAAGGTCTGGACCGAAGAGACCTGGAAGCACGCGACCAGGTCAACCGGCCGCCGGTTCAGGCCCGGGATGCTGTCATGGAACTACTGGGCCGGCGACGGATACATCATGGCCGCAAGCCCCGACGGAAGGCCCCGGGGCAAGTTCCTCTCCAACGCCATCTGCCCCTCCAACGGCGCGGACATCAACGGCCCTTCGGCCAACGCCAATTCAGTGGGCAAGGCCCTGGGTGGAAAAACAGCCGATGGGTCCGGGGACTGGGAGAATTACGTCAACCTGCTTCCCAACGGCGCGAGCCACACCATGACCTTCAATCCCTCCATGGTGCGCGACCCGGAGCACCGGGGCAAATTCAGGGCCTTTCTCAGGGGATATATCGAAAAGGGCGGGACGGCCCTGCAGGTCAACATGCTCGATCCGGACATGCTCCGCGACGCGCAGAAGCATCCCCAGGACTACCGCCATCTCCTGGTGCGCATCACCGGCTACAACGCCTACTTCGTTACCGTGGGCAAAGAGCTCCAGGACGAGGTGATCGCCCGCCTGAGCCACGCGAAGATCTGAGGTGCGGGCCCGTGTCATGCGAATGAAGCCGGCAAAGCCGTTTACTCCAATAACGAGGTTACCCGGGACATGAAAGGGACTGTGAGACAGAGCATCCTGCTGGGGCTGATGAACAGGTACGTCCTGGTGCTTGTCAACATCATCCTGGTGGGCATCATCCTGTCAATAATCAACGAGGTGACTGAGCTGGCGCTGACCCCGGAGAACAATACCGACGAGATGGTGCACCTGTGCAACGGCATTGCGATCATACTGTACGGGTACGGCGTGGCGATAGAGTTCCGGGGGTCGCTGATGAAGAACTTCAGGCTGTACCCCGCCTTTGCCGACCGCCTCCAGGAAGCGACCGATACATTGTGCCATGTCTACGGCATTTATTTCCTGCTCCTGGGCCTGGTGCAGGAGATACTGATCCATATCGTCATCATGCGCAGCCGCGTTCTCGATATCATCGGCAACGAAAATTACATATTCGCCATCTGCGTTGCCATCCAGACCGTCGTAACGGTGCTGGTCATCATGTTCACCTTTTCACTCATCACGGTTGCCCGGCGGCTCCGGCAGGGGGAGGAGCCGGGCCTCCAGGCGGAGGATAATTGAATACCATGGCCCGCGAACCGTCAATCACTGCCCCGACCGGGACCATACTGGAGATACAGCGGATGTCCACCGAGGACGGCCCGGGCCTGCGCACCACGGTCTTCTTCAAGGGGTGCTCGCTCCGCTGTCTCTGGTGCCACAACCCGGAAAGCCTCGAAATGAAGCCGCAGCTCCACTGGCTGGAGCCGCGCTGCATCGGATGCAGGCTCTGCCTGGAGACGTGCCCCAACGGGGCCCTTTCCTTCACCGACCGCGGCATCGTCATCGACCGCGCGGTCTGCCGCGGCTGCGGCGCCTGCGCCGGCGAATGTCCGTCAACGGCGCTGGAGCTCCTCGGCAGGAGCTGGACGGTGGAGGCCCTGGTCGCGGAAGTCATCAAGGACGCCGCCTATTTCGGTGAACAGGGAGGCGTCACCGTTTCGGGCGGCGAGGCGGCCCTCCAGGCCCCCTTCGTGTCGGCATTTCTGAAAGAGCTGAAGGGACGGGGCATCCACACCGCCCTGGACACAAGCGGCCAGTGCAGCCGGGCATACCTCGACATGCTCCTGCCCTATACTGACCTGGTGCTCTACGACATCAAGGAGACAGACCCTGACAGGCACCGGCAGTTCACCGGGAGCGGCAATGAGCTGATACTCGAAAATCTTCTCCACGTCGCCGGCTACATCGGCACCCACGTGCTGCCGCGGGAGCTGTGGATCCGCACGCCCGTGATCCCCGGCGCCACCGACCGTGAAGAAACCATGGCCGGCATCGGCGCCTTCATCGTGGGCAATCTCGGCGGCAGGGTGGCCCGATGGGAGCTGTGCGCCTTCAACAACCTGTGCCGCGACAAGTACCGCCGCCTCGGCATGGACTGGGTATACAAGGAAGCACAGCTCCTTGCCCGGGAGACGATGGAGCGCCTGGCGGAGGCGGCCAGGTCATCCGGCGTCGATCCCGCAATCGTTCGATGGAGCGGCTCAACCGGGATAAACGGGACGGAACATGACCGCGGAAACAAAAAACCGGCAACACGGGTTTGCTGATTACGGTTACACTGACGGGGGAACTCCATGACGGCATTTAAAAAAGAATTCAGCACGGAAGACATCGCGGCGCTCGAGCCGAATGAAAAGGTGGCCCTGGTGGCCACGGTCAATCCCGAGGGCCTGCCCCATGTTTCCCTCCTCACGTCGCTGCAGGCCATCGGGCCGAAGCAGATGGCGCTGGGCGAGTTTTCCCGGGGCCTGAGCAAAGAATTCATGCAGGAAACCCGGAAGGTGGGATTTCTCATCATGACCCTTGACCGGCATCTCTGGCGCGGCACCGCGCGGTGGACGCACTTTATGAAGGAAGGCCCCGAATACCAGATGATGAACGAGAAGCCGATGTTCCGCTACAACACGTACTTCGGCATCAACACGGTCCACTACTTCGACCTGGTGGAGACAACGGAACGCGAGGGGCTGCCCCTGGGGTCGATAGCCCTATCGGCGATGAAAACCGCCATTGCCCGGAGCGGGGCCCGGCGCAAGATAAGCCAGATACTCAAGCCCTTCGCCCTGAGCATCGTTGACCGGATCGATTCACTCAAGTTCCTTTCATACATCGACGGCGGCGGATATCCCCGCCTCATTCCCCTGCTGCAATGCCGGGCGGCGGACAGCGGAAGGCTTGCCTTCTCCATAGGGCCCTACGGCGACGAACTCGGGGCCATCCCGAAGGGGTCCACCGTCGCCGTTTTCGCCATGACCATGAAAATGGAGGACATCCTGATGCGCGGCGTCTACAACGGGGCCCGGCGGTACCGCGGCGTCCGCCTCGGCACCGTCGACATCACCTGGGCCTACAACTCGATGCCGCCGGTCCATGGCCAGATCTATCCCGAGACCGAGCTGAAGCCGGTAACCAGCTTCTGACATGACGCGTCTCGCCGTTATCATCCCCCTGCTCCTGGGCGGCCCCGCCTATGTCCCGAAGCATGACCTCGCGCTGACCATCACCATCTACAGGATCGATAACCAGAAACTCTGGACCTATGCCCTTGACATGTCGGGCATATCGGTAACCCGGCACTCCACCGGCGGCGGGCCGGACCTCATCGTCCACCGGCGCGCCCTTACCCTGCAGGAGATTAAAAAGCTGGACCGCTTCCTCGGCCGGTATCCCTTCGACAGCCTGGACAACTACTACGTGAACGAGGGTATCCACGGCGATACCGGAACGGTGTACCGGATCAGGATCAACAGGGGAAGCACGGAGCACTATGTCTATTATGCCAGGCCGGGACGGGTGCTGGAGCTGAACCGCTTCATCAACAGGCTCCTGCCGCGCCAGTACCGCCTGTGGGACGAAGAGCGATGAATCAGCGGCATAGGAACCCCGCCGCCTTGTAAACAAAGTAGGCAATCAGTACAACGAACAGAATGATGAGCCCCAGGTTCATCCGGCGGAACACCCTGTCCGGAATGTCGCGGTGCCTGCGGTGTATCACCACCACCAGTATAAGAAGATATCCCACCAGGCCGGTCACGCCGGAAATGACAAAGACAAGCCTGAGGATGAAGGTCGCTTCGCTGAACAGCCCCAGGTCGAGGAACACCTTGAATCCGACGATCCACCAGAGCACGATGCTGGGGTTGGTGATGGCAAGGGTGAATCCCGTCATATATCCCACGGCATGCTCGTTTTTCCTGCCGCTGGGCGGGATATCAGCGGCGGCGACATGGTGCCGGTATTCCCGTATCGAGTGATAGAGAAGAAATGACAGCACGGCGGTGCCCATCAGATAAAAGACCAGCTGGAACCGAGCCGACGCGAGGAATCCCCCCAGTCCGAAGAGGGTGAGGATGCCGTATATCAGGTCCGAGGTCCCCGACCCCAGGGCGATCATGATGGCGGGCTTCCTGAGGCCGCGTATCGCCTTTTTAATGACCTGCAGCTGTACCGCGCCTATGGGAATCGCCGAGAGAAATCCGAGGACGACCCCGAAGACAACGGCGATGCCGTAGCTGATGAAAAGGTTATATTTCATCTCTACCCCTGCCGTACCACCCTGTCCCCCCGGGGAGGCATGAAGGATGAATTGCAATCAGGCATAAAAATCTTACGTGATGTTATCTATCCTGACGACCTGTTTTAATACCGGTTGATTAAAAAAATCAAATGACAATAAGATCATAAGATATTAATGCAAATAATAATTGTAATTTGCGGATACTGTTTTAGATTCCAGTGATGGATCACTTCACCTCAAAGAATTATTCCAGGTGCCCCCTCGGGGGGACAGTCGGGGACAGAGAAAAACACTATGCGCATGGCACGCACGACATTTGAGCGGATCGTCCGCGGGATTCACCGGGAGGTGATGGACTCCCTCGAGCCCGCCCTCAGGGCCAGGGCTGAAGAGGTGACCGTTGTCATAGCCGACCGTCCCCCCCGCAGTGAAGCCGGGCCCGACGGCGAGGATGACCTCCTGGGACTCTATGAGGGAATCTCCCTCACGGATCGCCATATCGATGACATGGAAGCCATTGCCGACCGTATCACCCTCTTCCGCATCCCCCTCCTTGACGCATGCGACAGCGAAAGGGAACTGAAGAAGGAGATACGCATCACCATCATCCATGAGCTCGGGCACTATTTCGGGTTTGAAGAGGATGAACTCATCAAACGGGGGCTGTAACCCGCCGGTGCCCCGGATCAGTCAGGCCGCTCCACCACTTTCACATAAAGGGTAACCGTCTTTCGCTGGCGCCAGATTGTCAGCTTCAGGGTCTGTCCCGGCGTCATCTCGCCGACAATTTTAAGCAGGTCCATATAGGTGCCGATATCCCTGTCATTGATTTTAAGGATGATGTCGCCCACCCTGACGCCGCCCCGTTCCGCCGGGCTCCCCTGGATCACTTCGCCCACGAAAGCCCCCTGGTTGGTCTTGAGCCCGAGCTCCTGGGCGTATTCCTCGGTGATCTGGGCGATGCTCACGCCGATATAGCCGCGCTTGATCTTCTTGTGCGTCTTCAGCTGCTCCAGGATGGAGCGGGCCGTGTTGATGGGGATGGCAAAACCGATGCCCATGTAGCCGCCGCTCTGCGAATAGATCATGCGGTTGATGCCGATCACCTCGCCGTAGATGTTGATGAGGGGCCCGCCGCTGTTGCCCGGGTTGATGGAGGCGTCGGTCTGGATGTGGGACCCGCCCATCATATCAACGTCCCGCCGGCCGATGGCGCTCACCACGCCGACGGTGAAGGTGCGGTCGAGTCCGAAGGGATTGCCGATGGCCACGGCCCAGTCGCCCACCTGGACACGGTCCGAATCGCCCAGGTACACCGGCTTGAGCTTCCCCGGAACGTTTATCTTCAGCAGGGCCAGGTCGGTCCGTTCGTCAGAACCGACGATGGTCGCCTTGTAGGTCTTTTCGTTGATGCCCACCGTCACCGTGTCCACCCCTGCCACCACGTGATAGTTGGTGCATACATACCCGTCCTCGGATATGATGAATCCGGACCCGAGGCCGCGGCGCCGCTCGGTCCGGGCGCGGTTGGCGCCGCCGCCGAAGAATTCCCTCATGAAGGGATCGTCGAAAAAGGGGTTGGGCTGGACGCGCACAACCTGTTCGGTCGTGATGAATACGACCCGGTCCTTGTACAGGTTGAAAATTTTCCTGAAGGTGTCCTGTATCTCGACCGCCTGCGCGGTTTCGGCTTCCTTGCGGAGAGGTGACTGGCCGATGTCCCCGAACAGGGTTGAATCGCCTGATTTGAAGCACGAGAACTGGTACAGCGCGAACATGACGGTCAGGACCGCCAGGGGAACAATAAATTTAATTTTTTCCTTCATCTTCCTCTCCTTTCATTATGCATAGAATCCAGTCATACTGATGCGGCTCCCGCATCCTATCAAGGCCGCCCGCCGCTGAACTCTTTTTGCCTGCGTTTATTCTCCCGGTCACTGTCCTTCTGGATCTCTTCCCTGAATATATACCGGTAATCATTTGAATCATCGGGATTGATCTGTTCCAGGTCTATCCTGTTTATTTCTGGCTTTTCCTTGCACCCGGTGACGCCCATGACCATCAATGCCGACGCAATAACACATAGGATTTTCACATGGACCTCTCTCCTGCCACTTGGTATTAATGGAATTATGATTTTATTCAAGTATTTTATTGGAAGTAATTTAAAAAAAGAGGGGACTTTGTACCTTAAAACTATTTATGCCCCCTCACCACTACATGGAGAGTGGCCGGGGGTAATGTCGTCAAAAGTGAATACTAAAAAAGATTAGAAATAAAATAGCAAATAATGATTGAAACATATACGATTTTTGTTACATTCCAGTTAACCACATTGATGATAACAATCAATGAATAATGTCCCCGCAGGAGGACAGGGGCTTCTTCACACTACAGACCGCCTGCGGGGAAGACTGTTATCACAGGAGTCTGCTTATGATCTCACGAATCGACCATGTCGCCATCGCGGTAAAAGATTATGACAGGGCATTCCGGTTTTTTTCGGCGCTTCTGGGCGCCATACCAGGCTCCAGCAGCCGTGACGACTCGATGAACTATCTCTGGCAGAACCTCTACCTGGGCGACCTGAGCAGGCTTGAGCTCCTGACCGCCACCGGCCCGAAGAGCTTCCTCGACGGCTTTCTCGCGAAAAAGGACGGCGGCGTGCACCATATCACCATGCAGACGCCGGACATCAAAAAAGCCGCCGCCGAACTTGAGCGCAACGGCATTCCCTACTTCGGATACCATGAATACGGGAGCGTCTGGAAGGAGCTTTTCATCCATCCGAAGGACGCCTTTGGGGTCCTGATACAGATCGCCGAATTCACCGCCGACGACTGGCTCCCCCCGTCGGCGCGGATGACGGGACCCAAAAAATTCAGGGTGGAACCGAAGAAGGATGGCTGCAGCCTTACCCTCCCCCACCCCGGCGGCGGCACGGTCACCATCGACCTGACCGCCGGCGAAATGGAGCAATTACGCAAAGAACTCATTGACAATTCGCCGGTTTCGTGATACTTTTTTTACCAGAAGCACAGGGAGGGAACAGCCATGGTCATTAAAACGGATGTGGGCGGCATGCCATTAACCAGGGCTCCGCTCCCGCGGACGGCGTCTGATGCGCCGGCCCCGCGGCATGACGGCGAAACCCAGCGCGCGGCAACCAGGAATATCACGGAGCGGCTCAACATTGAACGATCCCTCGGCGACGCATTGAGCGTCGCCCAGATGTCACAGAACGTGATACAGCGAGCCATCTCCATTTCCATGCGTCTCAAGAGCATCGCAGCCACGGCGATGGCCACCGGCAATCTCAACACCCAGGCGCTGACCGAAGCAATGTACGATATTCGCTCCGCCATGGGGGATTACGGCGAGCAGGTCCCCAACCCGGTGCGGCCCGTCAATGCCCCTTCGGCAAACATCATTGAACTGCCCGACATCAGCGGCACCCTCTCCTCGGTGCGCGATATTGCCGAGAATATCCGAAAGGGCGACTTTAACCAGACCCGGCAGACGGATGAAGTCCGCAAAAACCTTGCCTGGCATCTTACGAACTACAGGACTGCCGAAGATAAGATCACTTTCATGATGAGGGAAACTGCAACCGGCAGTGCTCCAGTCAGCGGCATCAGATCCGCCGAACTGGTGGGACAGATCAAAACGGCCATGATAGCCAATCCTGATAACGCTCTTTCTATCCAGGGAAACATTAATCATGCAACAGCGGTGCGGCTGATGGTCTGACACCGCTTCAGCGGCGTGAAGAACCGTGCCGCTTTCACACATCCATCTTTAATCGTGTGAAAAAATGGATAAAAAAATTTTTAAAAAAATAGATTTATCTTGACTTAAAATTAATTTTAATTTACATGATCAAATCATAAGGTATTATTCTCACCTAATAATTCTGGTCACAACAAAAAAGAGATCGATCTTAATCGTGAAGGGAAAAAGAATAATTTAGAGTTAAATTAGAAGTTGAAATAATTAATAGTACGCTATTAATTACCGGACCTTTGACATATAACAAATAAGATAAAACATAGCGATGACGATCAAACAGGGATTAAAACCAATCATACCGTTTGCCAATGAATATCAGTCTATTCATTCCGATAACAGCAAATCTTGCCTCAAAAATAACGATATTCCCCGAAACAGCTCTTTCAGCGCCGCGACGCTTGAAACAATAAACAGGTTTTACCATGCCCTGGACAGTTCCCGGGAAGACCCATCGGCCGGCCCTGAGGTGGAGGGCTGCTTTGCGCTACGCCTTGCCCTGTTCCTGATCGAAACGATATCCGGCAAGAAATTCTCCCTGAACGCCGGGGGAAGTTTCAGCCCCGTCTTTTACCGTCAATGCCTCGCGACAGCGTCTCAGGCGGGCCTGGCCGATGAAATCAACGACAGCGAGCTTCTGGTCATCTACATCAAGCAATGCCTTCAGCTGATGGAAAAAAGCGGCATCCTGGAAAAAAACCGGCGCCATGCCAGGATACGCGTGGATGCCGACACAATGTCCCCCGCAGCGATGTACCACAGGCTCTTCAATGCCTTCTGGAACAGCACGCCGTGGGAGGACCTGTTCCCGTCAGACAGGGAATCAGCGCGGGTTCTCAAATCGAGCCGGGGCATCCTTAAAGACCTCCTCCTCCGCCGCCACGGCGCCGTTTCCCTGGGGACCATAGCGAATGAATACTTCGAGATGACCGGTTTCAGCAGCCGGAACAATCTTCTCATGATATCCTTCCTGGACTTCTACTTTTTTACCTGGCTCAGGCACTTCGGCATAGTGCGGTATTTGAATGAGGATGATCTGGCACCGGTGCGGATAATCGTCACCGACAGCGGAAGAAAATCCCTCAATTCATATTAATTATTAATCTTGACCGCATTACAATACTCTAATAAACATACCCGCAGCGGCCATTAATCTTTCGATTTGAGGTACCCTATGAAGAGATGCAGCCTTGTTATACTAGTGGCGTTATTCGTTGCACTTTCCTGCGCAAAGTACCACGTTAAAAACGAAATCAGCCATGGTTCTGAAATTAATAAATTGAAGAAAACCGGCATAATAATCCGGAAGACACACAACACGCCCATTCCGCTGAAGCTTTTCAATAAAAACCTCTCCCAGTGGCTGGTGCCTTACCACAAGGTCAAGGAACTGGTTCTGATCGAAACCACCAGCAAGAACCTGAATAGGTCAAACATGGAATCGGACCGTTTTCTGCAGTTCTCCAACGTCGGCGATTTTCAGCTATATCAATGCCAGGGAATAGTGGCCCATTATCTGGCAAAAAACAAGGAGGAACTGGATAAAATCAGGAGCGACAATAATCTCGACAGCATTGTCATCTATGAGGTTGACGCGGGCTATTCGAGGGAATTGCAGTACATCGACTTCAGCTCCATGGTCATCCTCGTTGACAACAACGACAAGATCCTGTACATGGACCGGCAGCATGACAAGCATGAGACGTTTGAAATTGACGAGAAAGTGATGCGGGAAGAGCTCCTCGATCTAATAAGCAACAGGCTGCTTAACAAAATCATAGACCTGAAATACATCATGAAAAAAAGATGAACCCTGTGGAGACGGCGGGAGTCGAACCCGCGTCCTACAATCCAGCCCTACAGCCTCTACATGCTTGTCCTGGTCATTTGATTTAAGATATTCCACCGGGATCAGGCGCCGTTAGAAATATCCGAGTTCCCTGTTGTTTCGCCCTTATTCCGGGATCTTGGAAATCGGGCTATCCCCTGTTTATGACACTTTCAGCCGCCCCAGAGGAGCAGACCATCTGAAAGCGTGACAGTCAATTAAGCTGCCAGTGCAAAGTTATCGTTTGCAGTTACGTTAAACCTGCCATATTTAACGAGTTGACAGCACACTCGGCATGCAACTGTAAAACTGATAATGCAGTCGAAACCAAAATCGTCCCCTGCAGGGATAATATACAGAACAGTCCCCGTAACGTCAATACTATGTTGATAAAAGCTGCTTCTTTTACGGGGAATCGTTATTTTTCTCACGATTTAGCCTGAATTATAGAATAAAAAAGTGGAATTTTCCTTTACACCGGCCCGGGATGATATAAATAATCGCCGCATGAACATGAAGAAGAATGCAGTTACACTCCTTATCCTCCTGCTGGCAGTATCCCTCTTTTTCTGCGATATGACCGGCATCAACACCATGGCCACCGGCCGTACGGCCCGTGCCGCCGATAGTTCGGAATCGGACGTCCCCCTTTCCTTTAAAAGCGTCATAGGCACCTGGAGCCTGAAGTACTCGGGTAATTACGGCTATACCTTCAGCCTCAGTCAGAGCTATCGTGCCACGGTCATCCTTTACCTCAACATGGAGATCCTTACCTTCAGGGGTGTTTACACCATTGAAGACGGGAACAAACTCCGCATCAATATCAATGAAATGAAAGACGAGCACCGTGGCGGTGGAAGGAACAAGGGCTTCGTCAAGGCAAAGTCATCCTACTTCCTCTTCGGCGGATACAAGTCCAGGAAGAGCGGACGGGAAACACTCTATCTCAGGCCCATGGCCATCATCATCGACGGTAATAATTCAGAAGGGTACTTTGAGCCCCTGATCAAGCTGGCGAAAAGCTGATGGCAACGGTCGAGGACATTTATTTCACCAATAATGCGGGACGGCGCCTGGCCGGCAGGATATACCGGTCGGACAAGGCCGGCGATGCCGGCGTGCTGTTCAGCCATGGCCTGTTTTCCAGCAAAGACGGCTACAAGATAACCAGGATGGCCGGCGGCATCGCCGCGACCGGGCACCCCCTCATGACCTTCGACTTTTCCTGTTCCGGGGAATCGGGGGGAACCATAGCCGACCTTTCGATCCTGCAGGAGGTCGAGGACCTCGCTTCGGCGGCGGCCTGCTTCAGGGAGCGGGGCGTAAAACGGCTCCACCTCATGGGGTCCAGCATGGGCGCCGCGGTTTCCATCCTGTACGCGTCGCGCCAGGACCCCACACTTGAATCGCTCATCCTTATTGCGGCGCCCGTTGACCTGCAGGGCCTGTTCACGAAGGCCACCGGGATCGCCGACGTTACGGCCCTCCCGCCCGACGGGATGACAACCGTGGAGGGGATCGCGCTTAAGAACAGCTTTTTCCTCGAGCTGCCCCGCATCGACATGATACGGGCCCTGAACGACATACGCGTCCCGGTCCTCGCCATGCACGGCGGCCGCGACAGCGTCGTTGAGCCGCGGAACATTGATCTTCTCGAGGAAAACCTTTCAACCTTTACCAAAACGGTCATCATCGACGACGGCGACCACAATCTTACCCGCGAAACGGACATGCAGTTCCTGAAAGACACGGTCATCAACTGGCTTATGGATGAATATTGCGCCTATGCATGAGATGCCGGGGGGATGGATGACTGATATGTTCGCGCTCTATGTGCTGATCCTGGGGACTGTCCTCATAGCTGTCGGCGGGATCGAGGTGATTATCCCCCAGAGGGCCTTCCGGTTCTGGCAGAAATGGGTATCAACGAAGCTTTTTTTCCTCCACGGCCTCATTCTCATCGCGGCGGGGTTTCCCCTTACCGTATACAACGGCCCCCTCTCCACGGTCCTGTTCGTCTTCGGCCTCCTTGCGGTCCTGATGGGACCCTTCATCCTCATCTACCCTGAAAAAATCAGGCAGATGTTCCTGGCCATGGGGAAGGAACTCAAGGACCATGACATTACAAGGATTATCTACGCGGAGGGATTGCTGAGGATCGCCGCGGGCATCATCTGCGTCACCAGCTATGCGCTGCGGTGACGCCCTGAAATGACGGAGGCGCGGCCATGGTGCCGCGCCTCCGTCATGAAACAGCCGGGGATCATTACCAAAGCTTGATTTTACCCGCCTTCTTGAGGAGCTGCTTGCCGCCGTCCTCAATCGCCTTCTTGCCGGCTTCTTTCCCGGCCTCCAGCAGAACATCCCCCGCCACCTGCTTGATGATATCGTCAAGCGATCCCAGCTTGGGATGGGTGAGGTCCGCGGTCGGTTTGCTCGCGGTGCCTGCCACCCTGAATTTCATGTAGATCATGCCGTTCTTATTCAGGAGCGGCTTCAGGGCCGTTTCGGCTATCTTCTCGGGATTGACATATTTCTTCGCTCCCAGGCGCTTGAGACCTGACTCTATCTGCCTCCTCAGTCCGACCTTTACGGCGCTGTTGCGTTCCTTGGTCAGCTCCAGCTCGAGGTTCGCTCCCAGCGCCTTGGAATTGGTGTTGAATGACCCGTCAAAGAGGAGCCTGCACTCCTTCAGCTTGAGGTTCCCGTTGGAAAGCTTCGCCAGTCCCGCCTTGTACCATACGTCCACATAGGCCAGTTTCGATCCCTTCCAGGACTGTTTCCCCTTGAGAAACCCGAGGGCGTCCCCCAGGTACTTGCCCAGTACGTTGTTGCCGGCAATGGCGTTGAAAATCTGCAGGCCGGACACCACCCCTTCGGGAGAACCGGCATGGAGGGACACTTCCGGGTCAAGCTTCCGTGTCTTCAGGTCAAAGGGCTTCACGTTACCGTCTATGTCCAGGGTGATATCAAAGGTATCGACGCTCCCGCTCTTGACCGGGCCCACGTTCCTGATACCCATGTAAACGGTCACCTTCGCATTGTCTTTCTTCTCCAGCTCCTTCGGGTCAATGGTTATGTTGTACACCAGGGCCGTCAGCTTGTATATCTGGATCCTCTGGTCCAGCTTTCCATCGTAGTAATTCACGGTACCGTTCTTCACCCCCACTTCGCCTATATTGATCGCCACGGGGATATCGTCCGCGGTGAAGGGCTTTTTCGGCTCCTTGGCCTCTTCGGCCTTCTCTTTGGCAAGCTCTTCCTGCTCCTCCTTGGTCAACTTTTTCGGCCGGGTCAGGTCGTCAAAATTGAAGGCCCCGCCCTTGCTCCGCGCCACGTTGATCACCGGCGCGTACAGCACGGCTTCCTTGAGCTGGAACTGCTTCTTCAGCAACGGCAGGAACTTGAGTTTCAGCCGGAGCGATTCCATGCTGACAAAGACATCGCCCGTCGGAACGGGCTTGCCCTTCAGGGCTTCCAGCTGCTTCTCGGTCTTGAAGTTGGAGATCGTCACCTTCTTGACCTCGATGCCGGATACGACCGAGAAAATACCCACGTTGATGTCCTGGATCTGGACATGACGGTTCAACGCCTTGGTCATCTGGTCCTGCACGAGCTCTTTATTGACGATAAAAATGATTGCGACGCTCGCGACCACGATTAGCAGTAGTATGAAAGCAACAAAACCGCCCAGTATCTTTAAAAATTTTTTTATCATACGCCACTCCTTAACACATAAGATTCTGACAAAAAGAAAATCTATCCCTGCGACCCGGAATATACAAGCAATTTTTTACCGCCGGTCATCGGCGCCGGACGCGACGGGAAGAGATGATTCCCGGCATGCGCCGGCGGATGCACCGGCGCCGCCAACACGCTTTTACCACACAATGCCGAAGGTCACGCCGACGTTAAATCCATTGTTAAAATAGTAGGTAAACGGTATATCGATAATGACGGGACCGAAATTAAGACCGGGCCCGCAGAATATCTTGGGCAGGAATTTCGTCGGCCCCGTGCCGGCCTGACGCCCGTACACGGAATAAAGGCCCACGATGCTGCCGTCCGTGACGGCCCCCATGGATGAATAATTCATCCTCGAGGATCCAAAGGCAAAATCGATTCCGAGTCCCGCATGGATGTTCAGCACCCAGAAGAGGCGCACCGCGGTGGAAAGTTCAAGGGGTATGACGTAGGATTCTGTCTTGATAAAAATTCGCAGTTCCGGCTGCGCCATGTAGCCGCCGCTCGATACCGGGTTTGCCTTGTAGTGCACCAGGGTCCTGTTTCTCTGCCAGCTCAGGCCGGTACCGATGGAGAGGCCCCGCCACAGGACGAATTTCACGGGGGGGGCTTTCGGAGAAATGATCTGGTAATTGAGCATGCCGCCGGCGTTGATCCCGTCAAAGTCAAAGTACAGGTAAGAATATTTCAGCATGCCGAACTTTGCCGATATGGTGAAATCCGCGGGGAGCTTGACGCCCACGTTGAGGGTCCAGGCATTCCAGGCGACGCCAAGGTACACATCGCCCTGCTTCCGCAGCTGGTTTACCAACCCCTTGTAATAACCGAGATTCGTCGTCGTTGCCGGCACCTGCGCTGCCCCCATGGTGCCCACCGTTATAGAGAATTTGTCGAAGCCCTGATAGCCGCGCTGGGTCGCGACGGCGGATGAATAGGCGCTCGCGTTGGCAAAGCCCTTGACCAGCTTCGCCTGGCGCTGGTACGGCAGGAGCGTCTCGTTTATGAATGTCTGGGCGGCGGGTCCGAGGCTTGAAGTCCCGTACAGCCAGGCCCGCGCATCGCGGACGCCGAAAACAACCAGAGCCGCCATGGCCATCAAAACAATATATCTCTGTTTCATTTTGAATCCTCCATGAAGAAATGTTTAATCACTCAGGCAGTCCATCTAATATACAAAAAATGAAAATTACAATTCAATAATTTTTTGCTTTTTTTGATCAAAAATCCGCACACATTTCACATTATCGCCGTGTTAAACGGGGAATTGCAGCTTTTTTTAACATGATCACGCCTCCGGAGGCGGGACCATTCCGCCGGGAATGACAGCGGGGACCATACAATGGCGCCGGACGATTCGAAGCCTGCCGGAAAAACAAAGAGGGCGGCGCCTGCCGGCTCCGCCCTCTGAAAAGTTTCTACGGAATGTTGCTTATTTGAGATTCTCTATCAGCACCGCCCCGCCCATGCCGCCGCCGACGCAGAGGGTAGCGATGCCCCACTGGATATCGCGGCGCTTCATTTCGCTGATAAGGGAAATAATGATCCGGGCGCCGGTGCAGCCCACCGGATGTCCCAGGGCGATGCCGGAGCCGTTCACGTTTACGATGGAGCGGTCAAGGCCGAGGCCGCGCTCCACTGAAAGATACTGGGCCGCGAAGGCCTCGTTGCATTCGATCAGGCCTATATCATCCAGCTTTTTCCCGGTCTTTTTGAGGAGCTTCTGCACCGCGGGGACCGGGCCGTATCCCATCAGGTGCGGTTCGCAGCCGGCAATGGCGTTCCCCGCGATGCGGGCCAGGGGCTTTCTGCCCATCTGGCCGGCCTTCTCCATTGACGTGAGGACCATGGCCGCGGCCCCGTCATTCAGGCCGGAGGAGTTCCCGGCGGTGACCGTGCCGTTCTTCTTGTCGAATGCAGGCTTCAGCGCCGCCAGGCTTTCCATGGTGATGTCCCGCCGGGGGTGCTCGTCGGTGGTGAACATTTTCGGTTCTCCCTTGCGCTGGGGCACGGGCACCGGAACGATCTCATCTTTGAATTTTCCGCCGTCAATGGCGGCTATCGCCTTCTTGTGGCTCTCGAAGGCCACCTGGTCCTGGTCCTGCCGCGATATGTTGTATTTTTTCGCGAGGTTCTCGGCCGTCTGGCCCATGATGAAGGCCTCCCCGAGGAGCTGGCTCCCTGAATGGAGCAGTTCCCACATCGAGTCGGTGAACTCGCCGTGGGTAAGGCGCAGCCCCCACCGCGCGTTGTGGACGACGTACGGCGCGTTGCTCATCGATTCGCATCCGCCCACGAGTACGAACTCTGAATCGCCCGCAATGATCTGCTGCGACCCGAAGATGGCGGCCTGCATGCCCGATGCGCACTGGCGCTGGATGGTCGTCGCCGGCACCTCGATGGGTATGCCCGCCTTGAGCGCCGCGGTGCGCGCGGTGTTTGCTTCCGCGCTCGTCTGGACGCAGTCGCCGAAGATGACATCGTCGAGCATGTCTCCGATGACGCCGGCCCGCTTCATCGCCTCCTCCATGACAATGGCGGCCAGCTGGTAGGCCCTGATGTCCTTGAGCGATTGCCCGAAGCTAGCTATGGGTGTCCTGCACCCTGATAAGATAACAACCTCTTTGTTAGCCATACTGTTACTCCTGATTGATGTTCGTATTGAATTAGGAGGCCCCTGAAGCCCGGCCCCTCACGACGTTTACAACAAACACGCGGTTTGCCGACTCTACACTGTTAATCCAAACAAACATCATGCCGGAAATATGTCAAGACAGATAGGGTTGGACGCCGGCCAGCCGGGGAAAACCGACAGGCTGTCATGCCGCGTCGGCACGGATGGCCGTTACGGCCGGGGACTCAGCGCGAGGGCGGGGTTTTTCTCCCCAGTGACGCGAAGTCCCGCTTGAGGGCCTTGCCGATGAGGACGCTCTGGTAAAAACCGCCGGTGTTGACCGTGTGCTCTTTCTCGTCAACTTCATACGATTCGTCCTTCGGGTGCTCCATCCCAAGGTCGATAAGTCCGCAGGATTCCCGGTAATAGGTGTTGTAGATGCTCCTGAGTTTTGCGTACTTGGCATCATCGAAGTTGATATGGATCTGGTATGCTTTCCTGCACGGTATCGCGTTTAAAATTTTGGATACGGCCTCGATGTCCTTGTTCCTGAACTTCGGATCCGGGCGCGATTCGGAATCCTTGGACATGTATTTCCTGTCATGACCCGGCATGTACATCACAATGGAACGGTTGTTCCAGCGGAGAAAGCAGCGGATCATCTCCTTCATTGCTTTCTTGTGTTTGTACCAGCCAGGATTCACCACGGGTTCTATATATTCAGAGTACAGCGGCAGCTGCAGGAGGGAAAGGTAATAGTTTTTCCCCAGCGTTTGTTTCACTTCAGCTATGTACTTCCGATATTCGGAAAAAGCGATTTGCTGCAGCATGGCCCTTCGGGAGCCCAGCCGGGAAGACCGCCACTCTTCGATGAATTTTTTGAATCCTTCTTCATTCAGGCCTGCGGCGCTGTAGATCCAGCTGGAATATACCAGCACCATCGAATTGGCGTCCTGTTCCTGGGTCCATCCCCCGAATGACAGAATCAGGAGTCCGTCGTCCTTGAGATAATAGGAGGCGAGGTTCCGGATCATGCTGGCCGTGGTGATGTTGAGAATCAGGGCCTCGGAGGTGAAGGTTCCCATGACCAGGCCGGTCATCTGTTCAACGACCTCCGGGATCAGGCCCCAGGCCATGCTGCTGTCGCCGACCAGGAGGATGTCGCATGACTTGGGTCCCTTTGCCAGAAGCGGCATTTTTTCCAGATCCAGCTGCGTGCCCGTCATGCACCCGGCGTTTTTCGTGAAACCCATGTCCAGCCCGTAGCGCGCCCCTGTTTTCCTGAATTCATCGTAAAAAGGATTCTCGGTGATATCGTTCTTCGCGCGCTGTTCCTTTTCATGCCCCACATAGGCGGTCTGGAGAAAAACCGACAGCAGGGATCCCGCCAGGAGCGTCACTATGACGAAAACAATTATGTTTCTCGAACTCATGGATTCACCTAAAACTTGAAGTAGATAAAGGGCTGATCCTGTCCGGGGAAGATAAGCGCAAGCAGGAGCAGCACGCAGAGAATGATGATCACATGGGGTTTATTATTGACCTCGGGGAACCCCTGCTCATCCACGGTGTAGAACTTGACCCAGTGATCGATGATCAGGAATCCGAATACCAGGACAAGGGGCAGAAACGCGACCGCTGTGCTCATCCTGAAATTCAGTGAATTGTACCCGAACATCCTGACCAGAAGCTTCGCGGCATTCTTAACGTCCAGGCGGAAAAAGGTCGCCGCGGCGGCGAAAAGAAGGAAGGTGATAAACCGCCTGACGATATAATTAATGCGCGTGTATCTTGTGCCCAGGGCGTCCTCAATCGAAATTATGACGCCCTGTATCGATCCCCACACAATGTAATTGAGGCCGGTGCCGTGCCAGATGCCGGAAACGATAAAGGTCAGCACCAGGTTCAGGTATTTCCGCGCCTTGCCGCTCCTGCTCCCCCCCAGGGGTATATACACATAGTCCCTGAGCCAGAAGGAAAAACTGATATGCCACCGGCGCCACAGCTCGCCGAAGGACGACGCGATATAGGGATAGTTGAAGTTGGCCGGAAGCCTGAACCCCAGGAGCAGGGAGAACCCGATGGCCATGTCGCTGTAGCCGCTGAAATCGCCGTAAATCTGGCCGAGGAACCCGATCATGGTGGCCCAGGCCTCATGGATGTCCATCCGGTCAACGCCGAAGATCAGGTTCCAGTTGACGTATGACCCCAGGTTGTCCGCAATAAGGAGCTTCTTGATGATGCCGGAAGCTATGAGCACGGCGCTGAGAGAGATCGTTTTCGTGGTAACGGGCTCCCGTTCCTTCAGGTATTTGAAAAAATTCCCTCCTCTCAGGATGGGGCCGGAGGAAATGGTCGGCCAGAAGGTAATGAAAATCAGGGCATCGAACAGGGTCTCCGGCGGATCGGCGTTGTTCCGGTATAGGTCGATGAAATAGCCGATGACCGTGCAGGTGAAAAAGGAGATGCCCAGGGGGATAAAAACGTTGAACATGGCGGAAATGTTTTTCGTTACCATCACCACGAACACGTAGTAGTATTTGAAGAACGCCCACACCAGGACCAGCAACGCCACCAGGAGGCGGAGGAGCACTACCGAGCGGTTCCGGTGCAGGGCAGCGCCGGCGTACCTGACCAGGACCGCGTATCCTATAAGGATAAAAACGGCGGGCGGATACCAGAGTGCGTACATGAGGAGCGAGCTGGCCGCGACAATGATATTCAATACAGCCGTCCTGTCCTTGAAGAACCGGTAACAGATGAAATAGAGGGCGAAAAAAATGATCAAAATAACGGCTGTGAGATTCGATGTAAAATCCATTTTTGATTACAATTATAATGTTGTTTTAATTTTTTTATGCAGATCGGCGTGCACGCTACACGCTAGGGCATTAAAAAATCATTGTCAGAAAAGACATAGACTGCCGCACCTGTCAACACAGATATCGCATCGGATGATAAAAACATCGAAGATGCGGGGGCCGGGGGATAACCCGGCCCCGATCTCACCGGAGCGGGGCCGGAAGGAGGCTATCTGCTGAAATTCAGCTTCTTGCCGTCGGAATCGACCTTGATCTTCTGGTCCGCCAGGGACTCGCCGGAAAGGAGGCGCACCGAGAGCGGATCCAGCAGATATTTCTGGATCGCCCGCCGGAGGGGCCGCGCGCCGAACTGCGGGTCGAACCCTTCCTCCACCAGGAAATCCAGCGCCTTCTTCGAGAACTCCAGGACTATGCCCCGTTCCTTGAGACGCGCGGCCACCTGGATGATCTGCAGCTTGACGATATCGCCGATGTTCTCCTTTGAAAGCGGGTTAAAGATGATGATCTCGTCCACCCGGTTCAGGAACTCAGGCTTGAAATGGCCCTTGAGCTCCTGCTCGACGCCCTGCTTCCGCTTTTCGTACGGAATCGAGGCGTCGCCGATGTACGACGTGCCGATGTTCGATGTCATGATGATCAGGGTGTTCTTGAAATCGACCACCCGCCCCTTGGAATCCGTGAGGCGCCCCTCATCGAGTATCTGTAAAAATATGTTGAACACGTCCGGGTGCGCCTTCTCGATCTCGTCGAAGAGGACAACGGCATAGGGACGCCGCCGGACCGCCTCGGTGAGCTGTCCGCCCTCCTCGTATCCGACGTAGCCCGGTGGCGCGCCGATGAGGCGCGCCACCGCGTGCTTTTCCATGTACTCGGACATGTCAATGCGGATGATCGCCTTTTCGTCGTTGAACATGAACTGCGCCACCGCCTTGGCGGTCTCGGTCTTGCCGACGCCGGTGGGTCCCAGGAAAATGAACGAGCCGATGGGACGGTCCGGGTCCTGGATGCCCGACCGCGAACGCCGCACCGCGTTGGATATGGCCGATATCGCCTCGTGCTGCCCCACGACCCTCTTCTCAAGGAGGGACTCCATCTTCAGGAGCTTTTCCTTCTCCCCTTCAAGCATTCTCGACACGGGGATGCCGGTCCAGCGGGAGACCACGGCGGCGATCTCCTGCTCGGTCACTTCCTCCTTGAGGAGGGTCTTGCCGCCCTGCATCGACTTCAGTTTTTCATTTGCCGCGGCGAGCTTCTTCTCTAAATCTCCGATCTTGCCGTAGCGGATCTCGGCGACCAGGTTCAGGTTCCCCTCCCGCTCGGCGCGCTGCTCATCCATGCGGAGCTGCTCGATCTGCTCCTTGATCTTGCGGATCTGCGTGATCACTTCCTTCTCGCTCTTCCACTGGGCCACCAGGCCGCTCTTGCTCTCGTTCAGGTTCGCCAGCATCTCCTTGATCTTCTCCAGGCGGTCGCGGGACGCCTTGTCCTTTTCCTTCTTAAGCGCCTCGGTCTCGATGGTGAGCTGGCGCACCTTCCGCTCGATCTCGTCGATCTCTATCGGCATGGAGTCGATCTCCATCTTGATGCGCGACGCCGCCTCGTCCACCAGGTCGATGGCCTTGTCCGGAAGGAAGCGGTCGGTGATGTAGCGCTCGGACAGCACCGCGGCGGCGACGCAGGCCGAGTCGGATATGCGCACGCCGTGGTGCACCTCGTACTTCTCCTTCAGCCCGCGGAGTATGGCTATGGTGTCGTCCACCGTCGGCTCCTTGGTGAGCACCGGCTGAAAGCGCCGCTCCAGGGCCTTGTCCTTCTCGATGTACTTCTGGTACTCGTTCAGCGTCGTCGCGCCGATGCAGCGGAGGTCGCCGCGGGCAAGGGCGGGCTTGAGCATGTTAGAGGCGTCCACGGCCCCCTCGGCGGCCCCGGCGCCCACCAGGGTATGGAGCTCGTCGATGAAGAGGATCACATCGCCGGCGGACTCCTCCACCTCGGTGATGACCGCCTTCAGGCGCTCCTCGAACTCGCCGCGGTACTTCGCGCCGGCGATAAGGGCGCCCATGTCGAGGGCCACCAGCCGCTTGTTTTTCAGGTTTTCCGGCACGTCGCCTTCGACCATGCGGCGCGCCAGTCCCTCAACGATGGCGGTCTTGCCGACGCCCGGTTCGCCTATGAGGACCGGGTTGTTCTTCGTCCTCCGCGTCAGAACCTGCATGACCCGCCGTATCTCCTCGTTCCTGCCGATGACGGGATCGAGCTTGTTCATGCGCGCGAGCTTCGTGAGGTCGCGGCTGAAGCGGTCCAGGGCGTTGTACTTATCCTCGGCGCTCTCGTCGCTGGCCCGCTTCGACCCGCGGATGTCCTTGAGGACCTTCAGGATATTGTCCCTGATGAAGCCGTGCTCGTTCAGTATCTTCCGCGCCCTGCCGCTCCCCTTGGAGGAAAGGGCGAGGATCATGTGCTCGGTGCTCAGGTAGTCGTCTTTCAGGCCCACGGCCTCGTTCCACGCCTCATTCAGCACGTCCCGCAGGGCCGCCGACAGGGCCCCGCCCCCGGGCCCGGCCCCGACCTGGCGCGGGAGCTCCTTGACCGCCGCGTCGACTTCATTCCGTATATCGTGCAGGCGCACGCCTATTTTCTGGGCGATGGAGCTGAAGATGCCCCCCTCCTGGTCGACCAGCCCCAGGAGCAGGTGCTCCGGCTGGATTTCGTAGTGGTTCATGTCAGTGGCGATGTTCTGGGCCGTGTTCACGGCCTCCTGCGCCTTCAGTGTCAGTTTATCCATTCTCATCTCGGTCACTCTCCCTAAAAATCTTTTTCAGTACCGGAGGCTCGGACACGGCCGCACCTCAGGCGGCCATGGCATAGCCCCTCCACTAGATGCACGGATAGCGGTTGCACCCCTATCTCATGACACCTCGACAAATAATGCAAGGATTAAAAAGCAAAAGGTAAGAAACATTTACAGGATACTATTAAAATAAATAAAAAAAAACCGATCGTCAAGGGGGGATTGCAATAATTTGATCAGCGTCGATGAAGGAACATGAACCCCCGCCGGACGGGCGGGGGCTGATTCATTCATCGCTACAGGCTCTTCATCCGCTCGCCGACGGTTTTGGCAAGCTCCTGGATGTAGTGAAAATTCTCGATGTCATCGACGAAGAATATGATGGCCATGTTGTCCTTCGTGATCATCAGGGCCCGGTCGTTGTTGTAGCCGACGAATTCAGACATTTTCTTCATTTCCTGCTGCGCGTCCCTCATGCTGTTATACAGGATGACATAGCAGACGATGTCGTCGCCGAGGGGCGTCTTCTTGTTGGCGATGATGGAAACATGGATGCCGGCGATCCTGTTGAAGTCCCCGCCCGGATAGATCTTGTCCGCCAGCCTCTTGATGGCGGCCCTGTCCATCAGCCACGGGTTGCCCTTCAGGGTGCTCCGGTAGGGCGCCGGGACCGTGCCGTACATGAAGCCCTCCGGGATATCGGCATTGGTCAGCTTCACGGTATCAATGGCGTTTATTTTCAGCTGGGAGTTACCTTTTAATTCCGTGAAGAGAATAAAGGAAAGGAGAATGCAAATGGACAGTATGGCTTTTTTCATGGGAATCTCCCGATTGTGAATAATTCCGCACGGCGCAGGGCCTTGCACCGCTTCATTGATAGTATCGGAATTTCAGGAGGGCATCTTAAGGATTTTATTCCGGGCCCATGGCCGGAACATACACGCCATAAAGCGCCCGATACGTCATGGCCTTTTCAAATGAGACTTGTCCGGTGTCATTGAAAGAGTGCAATTCAATTGATAGAGAGGATGTCACTTCTGCGGCACTTGATTTTGCTCCCGTAATACCTGAAAACGGCACCGGTACTGAATCATTTCCCCGTGACAAGGCCGGACACGGGCAACACTATCTTATCCAGAATATCGTCGATGCGCTTCTCGGAAAAGGAACATGCCCAGGCACCGGTCATACTGCGGCGCGGACCAGCAGGGTGATGGACGAAATGGTAAAGGATTATTACATGAACCGTTCGAAGCGGTCCTTGTCGGCCTTGCAGATGGGGCAGACCCCGGGGGGCTCCTCCCGGGCGCAGAGATAGCCGCAGACCTTGCAGCGCCACACCGGGAGGCTCAACCCGGCGGACGGCTTCTGCCGCGCGGCATCGATCTCCGCCAGCGCCCGCTCCTCTTCCGGCGGACGGCGCTCCGGTATCGGCTGCAGGTCCTTCTCCCCCTTCACTATCCGCTCGGACACGTAGAGCCCGCAATAGCAGGCGTCGAACTCGGCAAGATCGCTGTCCCGGTAGTCGCAGGGGCAGATGATGTCCAGATCATCCCGCCTGTTCCCAGAGGCAAGCCTGCAGGGACAGGCGCGGTACCCGTACCGTTCTTCATTTACGATAAGACCCCGGACCAGTTCCTTCGTAAATTCGACATCAGGACCAAGGTGGTAGCCTGCCTTTTCAGCTTCATCGAAAAGCTTTTTATACAGCCTGTCAACGGCTTCCGGTGAAACGGCGCGCTCCCCGGTCATTTTACCAGCCCCCTGATCTTTTCCTCGTCAAAACCGATAATGCATTCATGGTCATTGATGACCAGGGTGGGAAAGGAACACCGGGGATTCCACTGGCGTATGTTGTCCTTGACGATGGCATTCTCGGCGCTTTCCAGGAGATCCACGTAGACATAGGAATATGCAAGCTTCAATTCATCCAGCAGACTCTTGGCCTTTTTACACCATATGCAGGTGCTGAGGGCGTACAGGGCTATGGTTCCAACATTCTTTCCATCAACATGGGTCATTTCGGCCATATAAGGGATTCTCCTTTATTTATTCATTATTATATTTCATTATCTCATGATTTCTTTTTAAATCTTCATTAGTATTACTCTAGTTTACATTAATTGCATAGAGAAAACCACCAAATAAGTGTAATTTCAATAAAAAAAGACCTGCTTCATAACTAGCAATGATAATTATGATATTATATAGAAGTGAAAAGATATCATCAGCTATTTTTAGAAAGAAGCTAAATTATTTCCAGTCTGCATTGTTTGGACTGAAAATTCCAAAAATTTTTTATAGCGACATAATATTTTTAATTGACTTTTTATTGTGAGAGGCTATATAAGATTAATAGCAAATTACTTGTATTATGTCACATTAGATTTTCACTTCCCGAGTCGAAAATATTTTTCTGTATTTCCGTATATTGTTTTATTTTGTATATGCAAATTTAACCGCTACTGATTCCGGAGATTCCACATGGCTGACGGTTCCCAATCCAATTTCATACGAAAACGGGACGGCAGGATAGTCCCTTTCAACCCCGAAAAAATAACCGACGCCATCTACAAGGCCGCCCAGGCGGTGGGCGGCAGCGACCGCGCCACGGCCCAGGCCATCTCCGATTCCATTATTGGCATTTTAACCATCATCTACAAAGACGGCCGGATCCCCACCGTTGAAAACGTACAGGACCTGGTCGAAAAAATGCTCATCGAGCGGGGCCATGCCAAGGTCGCCAAGGCCTACATCCTCTACCGCGAGCAGCACCGGAAGATCCGCGAAGGGAAAAGCCTCCTCACCGAAGGCCTTGAGCTGATAGAAAGCTACCTGGACCGTTCCGACTGGCGGGTTAATGAAAACAGCAACATGAGCTACTCCCTCCAGGGGCTGAACAACCACATAGCCACCGCCGTGACCGCCAAGTACTGGCTCGAGCGGATATACCCCCCGGAGATCCGCAACGCCCACGTGAACTGCGATTTCCATATCCATGACCTGGGGCTCCTCTCGGCCTACTGCGTCGGATGGGACCTGCGCGACCTTCTCATTCGCGGCTTCGGCGGCGTGGCAGGCAAGGTGGAGAGCAGGCCTGCCAAGCATTTCCGGAGCGCCCTGGGCCACGTGGTCAATTTCTTCTACACCCTGCAGGGTGAGTCCGCCGGCGCCCAGGCCTTTGCCAACTTCGACACCTACCTGGCTCCCTTCATATGGTACGACAAGCTTTCGTATGAAGAAGTCAAGCAGTCTCTCCAAGAGTTCATCTTCAATATGAATATCCCCACCAGGGTCGGGTTTCAGACCCCCTTTACCAACGTGACCCTGGACCTCACGGTGCCGTCCAACATCGCCGGCGAACATGTCATCATCGGCGGCGAAGCGCAGGAAAAGACCTACGGCCAGTTCCAGGACGAGATGGACATGTTCAACATCGCCTTCGCCGAGGCCATGTCCGAAGGGGACGCCAAGAACAGGATCTTCACCTTCCCTATCCCCACCTACAACATCAGCAGGGACTTTGACTGGGACAACGCCAAGCTCGACCCGATGTGGGAGATGACCGCCAAGTACGGCATACCCTACTTCGCCAACTTCATCAATTCGGACATGGACCCGGAAGACGCGCGCTCCATGTGCTGCCGCCTGCGCCTTGACAACCGCGAGCTGCGGAAACGCGGCGGCGGGCTCTTCGGCGCCAATCCCCTTACCGGGAGCATCGGCGTGGTCACCATCAACCTGCCGCGCATAGCCTACGCGTCCAAGAACGAAGGCGACTTTTTCGAGACCCTCGAACGCCTCATGGCCCTGGCGAAAAGCTCCCTGGAGATCAAGCGCAAGGCCCTGGAGAATTTCACCGAGAACAATCTTTATCCGTACACCAAGCATTACCTCTCAGCCATCTACGAGCGGAACAAGAAATACTGGATCAACCATTTCTCGACCATCGGCCTCATCGGCATGAACGAGACCTGCCTGAACATGCTGAACGCGGACATCGCCACGATCGAAGGGAAAGAGTTCGCCCTGAAGGTCCTCGACTTCATGCGCAACCGCATCATGCAGTTCCAGGAGGAGACCGGCAACTTCTACAACCTCGAAGCGACCCCCGCGGAGGGCGTCAGCTACCGCTTCGCCATGCATGACCGGAAGCTTTTCAAGGACATCAGGACATCGGGCACCCAGGAGCCCTATTACACCAACTCGGTCCACCTTCCGGTGGGGCACACGGACGATCTCTTCGACGTCCTCGACCACCAGGACGAGCTGCAGACGAAATTCACCGGCGGCACGGTGGTACACCTCTTCCTCGGCGAAAAGATCAATGACGTCAGCTCGGTCAAGATGCTGGTGAAAAAGATCGCCGAAAACTATTCGCTTCCCTATTTTACCATCACCCCCACCTTCAGCGTATGCCCGGTCCACGGGTATATACCGGGGGCGCACAAATACTGTCCCTATGACCATTCCCAGGACGAGCTGATAGAACACGGTATTGAAGTTGACGGCGCGTAATGTCGATATATAAAAGAGGGGATATCCGACATAATCCGGACGCCCCTGGAGTTTGAGTCACATCCACCCATCCCCACGGAGGGGGGGGTTGATGGCTATGACTTATCTTTAAGTCCCCTGCCGGGGGATTTAGGGAGGATAATCAGAGACATTATAAGTAAATCTTATACTATTTGAGGAGATGCATGATGAGCAAGAAAGAATTAAAGGTCCCGGTTGAAGTGTATTCACGCGTTGTCGGCTATTTCCGGCCTGTCAATCAGTGGAACAAGGGGAAGCAGGAAGAATTCCGCGAAAGAAAAGTCTACCGCGTGGAGCAGACGCCGGTTTATGAATATCAGAGGAATATATAAAACTTCGCTGATCGACTACCCGGGCAAGATCAGCGCCGTGCTGTTCACCGGGGGATGCAACCTGCGCTGTCGGTACTGCCACAATCCCGACCTTGCCGGCAACTGGCAGGAGATGCCTCTTTCCAGCGACGAGGACACCCTCGACCTTCTCAGGAAGAGGAAAAACCTCATTGACGGTGTCACCATTTCCGGCGGTGAGCCAACGCTGTCGAAAGACCTTTTTTCCTTCGTGGAAAAGATCAAAGAACTCCAACTGGCGGTAAAGCTCGATTCCAACGGCCTGCAGCCCGGGGTCATCAGGAACCTCGTCGCCGGAGGTCTCTTGGATTACGCCGCCATAGACATTAAAACATCGCCGGAAAAATACCGGCTCCTCACCGATTCCGATGTGGATTTCAGCAACATCGCCGAGAGCATCGAGGTCCTGAGAACAAGCGGTATCGACTACGAGGTACGCACGACCTGCGTGCCGGCCTATGTCACCATGGAAGACCTGGCCAGCATCAGGGACGCCGTCGGCAGGGTCAGAAAATATTTCCTGCAGCAGTTCCAGCGCGAGGCGCGTCTCCTGGACAGGGCGTGGGAAGTCATCGAGCCGTACCCGGTGGAAACGCTCCGGCAGTTCAGGGATTTCATCCTCACCTTCGCCGACCGGTGCGAGATACGGGGCATCTGACAGGCAACGACTCCCTGCCGCCACAGACACCAACCGATACTTCGGCTACTTTTTCAACATGCCACGGATAAACTGCCGCAATCCTTCCGCCAGTTCATCCTGTATATCCTTGAACTTGCCCCCCTGGAACATGAAAAAATCAAAACCCATCATCATCTTGATGAGGGCCCGGGACGTTAAGGGTATATTTTGAATTGAAAATAGACCGCTCTTGTTTCCTTCTGTCAGTATATTTTCAATCAGCTGCTGCTCATAGCGCATATAATCGTCGAGGGCCATCATGATGAAGGAATACCGGAGAAAATATTCCTCTATTACCCCCTTGTAGAAATCCCACAGCTTGTAGATTTTTTTTATCCTGGTGGCGAAATATACCATCAGCTTGTCCTGCGGATTCTTTTCTTTGCCGATGGCCTCGATAAGGGCCTCCTTGATCTGTTCACCCTCATAATGCACCACCGCCCTGATAAGCTCTTCACGGTTGTCGAAATAGTGGTAGAGGGAACTTTTTGTCTTGTTTAATGTCTTGGCGATCTCTTCCGTGCTTGACTTGCGCCATCCCATCTTGGAGATCACTTCACGTGATTTCTTGATAATTTCCAGTTTTACATCTTCTTTTGTTTTTGTTGTCTTTTTTTTTCTCTGGGTCATGATTGTTTGCTCTACCCGCTAATTTTTTATTTTTATTGTTACCAATACCGCCAATTAAGCTCTATTTTTCTATATATTCATTCAAATTGTCAATATGGCGATGTCAAGTTATAAACTTTATGCATCACATTAGCCAAAAAAAAATCCCATCCAGGCGCATTTGCTGATCAATTATGACCTATCGCAAATTTTTTTGCAAATTTTTTTAAAAAAACAGTTGAAAAAAATAAGGCTCTGCAACTATTGAACGATTCATATTTTTGTTAAATTGATAAATCGTTCAAATATTGACGCCGGGGAGGAACCCATGAAATTTTCAGTAGCCTGCAGCTTTGATGATGCCCTGCTTGAAGGCCTTGCACCGTATCCCGTTTACGAACTTTACGGGAAACTGACATCCGATTATTTCGGCGGAGGAAGGCCGTCGTTTTATCTGCCTTCGATCGACAAACAGAAATGTGCCGATTTCGTAAAGAAGACCCATGAGAAAGGGATGGAATTCAACTACCTGCTCAACGCATCAACCATGGGCAACATGGAATATACCAGCGAGGGCCAGCGCGAAATAAATCATCTCCTGGGATGGCTCAATGAGATCAAGGTTGACTCGGTGACTGTCGCCAACGTATTTTTCCTGAAGCTTATCAAACGCCGGTATCCGAATATTAAGGTCCGCGTCAGCTCGCACCGTTATACCGACAATCCAAGAAAAATACGGTTCTGGAAGGACGCCGGCGCTGACTGCATCGTCATATCAGAGGTGAACATCCATCGGGAGTTCAAGGAGCTTGAAGCCATGCGCAAGGCCGCGGGCGAAACCGTAGAGCTGTCTCTCATAGTAAACAATTGGTGCCGTCAGGACTGCGCTATCGCGGGGAACCATGCCGTGGGATTGTCCGCCGCATCCCAGAAGAAGTCAAAGGGCTTTCCCCTTGATTTCTGCTCCCTCTACTGCAATCAGATGCGCCTTGCCGAGCCGGTGCATTACATCCGCGCCAACTGGATACGGCCCGAAGATCTCCATATCTACGAGGAGATGGGCTACGTTAATTTCAAGATCGTTGAGCGGAACACGCCGACAGCCATACTGCTGGACCGGGTCAAGGCCTACCATGACCGGAAGTACGACGGCAATTTATTATACCTCTTCCAGAATTACGCATACCCATTGGATAAATTTTCCGAGCGGGACAAGGACGCCTTTTCCCGCAAGAGACTCCTGAAGTATTTCATCAGGCCGAAGGCGGTCAATCTCATCAAGTTCCTCAAGGTGGTCAAGTTCGGCGAAACGGGAAGCGTTCTTTTCCCCCTGCGGGGTGCAAACCCGGTTTATATCGACAACCGGAAGCTTGACGGCTTCATCGACTTTTTCCACAAGAACAGCTGCAAGGCGCGGGACTGCGAAACATGCCGCTACTGCCACCGGTGGGCCGAAAAGGCCGTACAGATAGACCCGGCATGGAAGAAGGAGATGAACGTCATCTATGATGAACTCCTCGAAGAGATCTACAGCGGGGGATTCTGGGAAGGATATATGGATACGGCGCGAAAGGCCGTTTCAAAGGCAAGCCCGGAAAGTCAGGCAATCTTTGGCGATATCAAGAATTTTTCCCGTGTTCTGAAAAGCATGGACTGAGCAAGGCCGTGATTATCAAAAGGGGGGACGATCATGAAGTCACAGGTTCTTTCACTGTTCGCTGAAAAAGAGACAGAGTCAATTGAAACCGTTATCAAAAAAGGCATCGATTACCTTGTATCCATCCAGGATGAAAAGGGGTGCTGGATAGGGGATTATGGCGGACCCATGTTCCTCCTGCCGATGCATATCAGCGTCTGTTATATAACCGGTGAACCCATTCCGGAGGAGGACCGGCTGGGATTTACACGGTATCTGTTCAACGTTCAGAACGCGGACGGCAGCATCGGCCTCCACGCCGAAGACGAAGGCTGCATGTTCACCACAGTGCTCTGCTACGCATCCCTTCGCATACTCGGCGTTGCAAGAAACAACCCTGACATGGAGAAAATGAGAGGCTGGATCATTGCCAACGGGACAGCCCTGGGAGCCGCAAGCTGGGGTAAGTTTTTTCTCTGCCTTCTCAATCTGTATCCCTATGAAGGGATCACCCCACTCCTGCCAGAGCTCTGGGCCCTCCCCTCGTTCCTCCCCTTTCACCCTTCGAAACTCTGGTGCCATGCCCGCCAGGTCTATCTGCCCATGGCATTCCTCTACGGGATACGGGCCCGCATACCGGAGAACAGCCTCATCAGGGAGATACGCCGTGACATCTATGATACTGATTACAACGCCATTGATTTTGACAACTACAGAAATTACGTTGCCTCCGTTGACAACTACCGGCCTTTCAGCCGGCTCCTGAAGATGATCAACAGGATACAGCTGTTCTACGAAAAACATCATTCTATAAAATTCCGCGATCATGCCCTCTCGGTACTATTCGAGCATATTCTTTTTGAAGACAGGGTAACAAACTATATCGACATAGGACCCGTCAACAGCGTCTTGAACACCCTGGTGCATTATTATGATGATCCGGGAGGCCATCACTTTAAAAAAAGCTTCATATCCCTCATGACCTATCTGTGCGAAGGCCATGACGGGAAAAAGATGAACGGCTACAATTCGACGGCACTCTGGGATACGGCCTTTGCCGTTCAGTCTCTGTTCTCGACCGGTCTTGAAAAAGATTACGAGGCTCCCCTGAGAAAAGCCTACAGCTTCATCAGGAACAACCAGATACTGGAGGATGTGCCGGATCATAAGCGATATTACCGCCACCGGTCCCGCGGCGGATGGCCCTTCAGCGATCGGGAACACGGATGGCCCATTACCGACTGCACCGCCGAAGGTCTCAAAGCCGAAGGCCTGCTCCGCGGAGCCTTCGCCATCGATCCCTCCGTGCCGGCAGATCTTCTCGAAGACGCCGTACGTCTCATCCTTTCCTTCCAAAACAGCGACGGCGGATGGGCAACCTATGAAAAACAGCGGGGCGGGACATGGCTTGAGCTGCTGAATCCATCGAGCGTCTTTGGGGATATCATGATTGATTATTCCTATGTGGAATGCTCCTCATCCTGCATCCAGGCCCTGGCACGAATCAAATCGAATTACAGCGGCGAACTGCGAAGAAAGATAGACCGTGCGATCTCACGGGGAGCCCTTTTTCTGAAAAAGATACAGAGGCAGGACGGCAGCTTTGAAGGATCATGGGCCGTCTGTTTTACCTACGGCACCTGGTTCGGCGTGTGGGGCTTACTCGCTGCCGGCGTTCCTGTTGACGCTCCGGAGATCCAAAGGGCCTGTAGTTTTTTACTGTCCCGCCAGAACGATGACGGCGGCTGGGGAGAAAGCTACCGCAGCTGCAAGGAACGGCGCTGGATAAACCATGATACAAGCCAGGTGGTCAACACCTCATGGGCTCTTATGACCCTCGTAAAGGGAGGATGGGGATCGTCTCTTTCTGCGAAGCGAGCGGCCGATTTTATCATAGGCCGTCAGATGGAAAACGGCGATTGGCCGAGGGAATCCCTGGTCGGCGTTTTCAATAAAACCGCTTTGATCAATTACGAAAATTACCGCCGTTATTTTCCCCTTTGGGCACTGGGCCTCTATCGTGGGGCATTCGTGCCAGGAATAGAAGAAATCTAAAAGGACACCATCAGATGCAGTGCAAACCTGCAACAAAGGACAATTACCTGTATACAAATATTTTAACATTTGAACGCTATGATAATTTGTTAATTAATAGTATTGATATCAATCTGCCTGCACCCAGCATGTTGCACGTGATTAAACATAGATATATAGAAAATCCTGGAAGGAGGAACACCATGTACAGCCGGTTTATATCTCCCTGATGCTTCCATGCCTTCGAAGGGCGGCCAGGAAGCCACGTACCAAAAACAGAGGAATGGCGCACGGAAATATTCGTCCCGTCAGTGCCATTATTCATTAATTCATAAGCCTCGGTTTATGAAGGAGCGGTAGCTATTAATAAAAACATTATGAAAGCCATGCATACACTATTAAATAGTATTAATTCACCGGATGACTTAAAGAGACTCGCGCCGGATTCACTCTCACAGCTGAGCGGCGAGATCAGGGATGTTATGATCAGCACGGTTTCGCGCAACGGCGGCCACCTGGCTTCAAGCCTTGGAGCGGTAGAACTTTCAATTGCACTTCATCGCGTTTTCGACAGTCCCCGCGACAAAATTATCTGGGACGTCGGCCATCAGAGCTATCCGCACAAGCTGCTGACCGGCCGCCGTGACCGGTTCACGACCCTGCGCATGCATAACGGCATATCAGGTTTTCCCGATCCCTTCGAAAGCAGTCATGATCCTTTTTCCGGCGGACATGCCGGCAATTCGATATCCGCAGCGATGGGCATGGCCCTGGCGGGAAAGCTGGGGGCAAAGGACTTTACGTCGATAGCCGTTATCGGCGACGGATCGATCGGATCCGGCATGGCCTTCGAAGCCATGAACCATGCCGGCCACATGGGTCTGAAACTGATCATTATACTGAATGATAACGGGATGTCCATATCGCCGAGCGTGGGATCCCTTTCCCGGCTTCTCGGACAGATCCGCACAGCGCATCTTCCATGGCGTGATGCTGAAACTGCAGCGAGCCAAGGTCAGGACGCCCATCCCTGCATGGACACGGGTACACCCAGTGACGAGAATCTCACCCGGGCAGAAACGATCCTTGACACCCTCGGCTTCACCTATGCGGGCCCCCTGGACGGCCACAACATCCATGAACTGGAGGCGGCTTTGCTGAATATCAAGGAAACCATGACGAGGCCTGCCGTGGTGCACATTATCACGAAGAAGGGCAAGGGTTACGGCCCGGCGGAAAACGATGCAGTCGCCTTCCACGGCATATCCCCGAAAAAGAAAAAAAGCGCCGCGCCTACCTATAGCAGCGTTTTTTCCCGCACCCTCACGCGCCTCATGAATGAAAATGACCGGATCGTGGCCATAACCGCGGCAATGAAGGAGGGGACGGGCCTTGCCGAAGCCGCGCAGCAATTCCCCGACCGGGTCTTCGATACCGGCATGAGCGAACAGCACGCGGTCACCATGGCGGGCGGCCTGGCAACGCAGGGATTCCTGCCGATTGTCGCCATATACTCGACCTTCCTGCAGCGGTCCTATGACCAGATCGTGAACGATGTGTGCCTTCTCCGCCTGCCGGTTGTTTTCGCCATAGACCGGGCCGGTATCGTCGGTGATGACGGCAAAACCCATCAGGGAGCCTTTGATGTTTCCTATCTCCGGAGCATTCCCAACATGATCGTGTCAGCCCCGAAAAACGAAAATGAACTGCAGCATCTCCTGTATACCGCCGTTAATGCCGGCCGTCCCATGGCGGTCCGCTATCCGCGCGGAAACGGCGATGGTGTTTCTCTCCAGAGCGATTTCAGGAAGATCCCCATCGGCAGAGGGGAGCTCCTCAGAAAGGGGAACGACATGGCGATCATCGCCTTCGGCTCCGCAGTAAATCCTGCGCTGACCGCTGCGGAGATCCTCGGCGAGATGGACATTGAATGCGCCGTCGTTAATGCCAGGTTCGCCAAACCCCTTGATGAAGAACTTATCACGGGTGTGGCCCGGAGGACCGGGCGGATACTTACTGTGGAGGAAAACGCTACTGCCGGGGGCTTCGGGAGCGCTGTAGCGGAACTTCTGTCGGCAGAGAGCATCCCCGTGAAGGTGAAATGCATAGGCATCCCCGACCGGTTTATCGGCCACGGGACCCAGGACCTGATCCGGGCGGAGCTCGACCTGGATGCAGATGGCATTGTCCGTCGGGCCAAGCAGTCGTTCCCCGAACTTCTCTTCAATGTTGTTGATCATAAAATGGAGAACATAAGCTGATGAAACTACCGGACGTTTTCAACAAATACCGCGATGTCATAGACGCGGACTTGAAGGAGGTCCTGACGCCCTTTGACCTCCCGTTGTACAACATGATGCGCTACCACCTTGGATGGACTGACGCCGAAGGCCGTCCGACGGCAAACGGATCCGGGAAAGCGCTCCGTCCCACTCTCTGCCTCCTTGCCTGCGAGGCCGGGGGGGCGCCCTTCGACCGGGCGATACCGGCTGCAACCGCCGTGGAACTGGTGCACAACTTTTCCCTCATCCATGACGACATCCAGGACGATGACAGCGAGCGCCGGCACCGCCCCACGGTCTGGAAAATATGGGGCAAGCCCCAAGCTATCAACGCCGGCACCGCGATGAACATTCTGGCCAATGTCGCGCTGATGCGGTCAGAAGTCAGGGGCCTCACAACGGAACAGTGCCAGAGCATGAGGTCGCTTCTCGACGAGGCCACCCTGCATCTGATCGAGGGGCAGTATCTCGACATCAGTTTTGAGGGGAGGGATGACGTCACCATCGAAGAATATCTGACCATGATCAAAGGCAAAACAGCAGCCCTCATAGCCTGCTCGATGGAACTTGGCGCCCTGGCCGGGTCCGGGGACTGGCAGTCGGCGCGGAAGCTCAGGGAATTCGGCGAGTGCCTGGGCATAGCCTTCCAGGTGCGCGACGACATTCTCGGCATATGGGGTGATCCCGGCAAGACGGGCAAGAAGCAGGGGAACGATATCAGGCAAAAAAAGAAATCCCTCCCTGCGGTATGCGCCCTGTCCGAGGGGGATTCCAAGCACAAAGCTACCGTCGCCACCATCTATGGAAAAGAAACGGTCACCGACGATGACGTGGGGATCGTTCTCGATATCATGAATCGGATGAAGATACAGGAACGCGTTCAGGCAGTGGTGGATGATTACTGCGGCCAGGCCGGCTGCATCATCCAGGGGGCAGGCATAGACGAGAGGAACACGGCTTGTTTCGAAGAGATTCTTCATTACCTGACGGCCAGGGATTATTAAACAGACAGGGGTATATCGGCATGAAAGCCAAGAACGTATCATCTATCAGCATAATGAGCAAGCGCAAGACGGAGCACATTGAGATTTCCCTTGAGAAAGATGTTTCCTTCAGGGATCTCACAGCCGGATTCGAGAAATACCGTTTTATCCACCAGGCCCTGCCGGAGATGGACCTGGACCAGGTGGACACGGGTGTAAGCCTTTACGGAAAGCATCTCAGCGTGCCGCTGCTGATATCCTCGATGGTGGGGGGAGTGGATGAGGCGACGGTGATAAACCGGAACCTGGCGGAAGCTGCCCAGTCCCTTGGACTGGCTATGGGAGTCGGATCACAGCGATGCGCCATCGAAGATCCATCGGCAGTGCCTTCCTTTCAGGTACGTGACGTCGCACCGGACATCCTTCTCTTCGCCAATGTTGGCGCGGTCCAGCTTAATTACGGCTTCGGACCCGACCAGTGCCGCAGGGCGGTGGACATGATAGAGGCCGATGCCCTCTTCCTCCACCTTAACCCCCTTCAGGAGGCGATCCAGCACGAAGGAAACACCCGCTTCGATGGTCTCCTGAAGAAAATAGAATCTCTCTGCCGTTCCCTCTCAGTGCCCGTGATAGCCAAGGAGGTCTGTTTCGGCATATCGGAAACGGCGGCACGGCAGCTCGCCGACGCCGGAGTCAGCGGCATCGATGTCGCCGGAGCCGGCGGGACGTCGTGGAGCCAGGTTGAAAAATACCGGTCTCTTTCCAAATCCGCCTACGACGTGGCCGATACGTTCGCGTCATGGGGCATACCGACGGCGGACTCCGTCGTTATGGCGAAACGGGGGGCCCCGGACCTGCCGGTCATCGCCAGCGGCGGCATACGTACCGGAATAGACGCCGCCAAGGCCGTCGCCCTCGGCGCCAGCGCCGCAGGCATCGCCCTGCCCCTCCTGAAGGCGGCGTGCGAATCACCGGAAGCGGTGCAAGGCGCCCTCCGGGAGATCATCGAAACATTCAGGATTGCCATGTTCTGTTCCGGGGTACGGAACATCGCGGCTCTCCAGAAAACAGAACTCATAAAAACAATGTAGGGGGTATCACAACCATGACACATTCACATGCCTTTGCAGAGGATATGTTTCAGATTGAAGATTATTCAGCGGAAAGCGAAGAACGTCTCTCCCATGTTGATCCGTCCCGAAGGATCCTCCTTATTTCACACTGCCTGCGAAGCAGCGCCGTATGCAAGGCTTCCATCGAAACCTGGGGCATCGACTGCGTAGAGTGCAATCCCCGCTGCCAGGTGAACCTGCTGCGCCGGAAGGCCCTTGACCTGGGTTACCAGGGCGTATGCGTCGCCCCCGGCGGATCCATGGCACTCAAGTACGTGAAGGAACAGAGGCCGGCGGGAATCGTCGCCGTTGCCTGCATGAAGGAGCTCGAGGAGGGGATCGACAATGTTGCCAGACTGGCCGGATCCGGTATAGAGGCGCCGCCCATCGTCGTGGTGCCCCTCACGAAGGACGGCTGCGTCAACACCGAGGTCAACGTCCAGATGGCGTATGATAAAATTTCAATCGGGTGCGCTGCACAATCATGAAACGGATAACCATACTGGGATGCACCGGAAGCATCGGACTGCAGACCCTCGATGTCATTCGAAGAAACAGGAACGACTTTGCCGTGGCCGGACTCTGCTGCCATTCCAGCATTGACATCATGGAGCGGCAGATAGCCGAATTCGGCGTAACACTGGCGGCGGTCTTCGACGAGGATCGGGCGCGTGAACTGCGGCGCAGAACCGGCATCGAAGTGCTGACCGGTCTCGAGGGCATCATAGAACTGGCGGAACTTGACCGGGCTGACATGGTGCTGAACGCCCTGGTCGGCAGCATTGGCATACTCCCCACCGAGGCTGCAATCAGGAGCGGCAAAGATGTGGCGCTGGCGAACAAGGAGACCCTTGTCTCCGCCGGCGATATCATCATGGCCCGGGCGCGCGAAAAGGGCGTTTCGATCCTGCCGGTCGATTCCGAGCATTCAGCCCTGTTCCAATGCCTCAACGGCGAGAACCATAAAGCGGTACGGAGGCTTCTTCTCACCTGCTCCGGCGGCGCCTTCCGGGACACGCCCCATGAAGAGCTTCAGCACATGACGGCGGAGGACGCTCTGAAGCACCCAAGCTGGAATATGGGACCCAAGATCACCGTTGATTCCGCAACCCTCATGAACAAGGGGTTCGAGGTGATCGAGGCCCGCATGCTCTTTGATACGGATTACGACGCCATCGACGTGGTGATTCATCCCCAGAGCATCATCCATTCACTGGTGGAGTTCGTGGACAATTCCGTGCTGGCCCAGCTCGGCTATCCTGACATGCGCCTCCCCATACAGTACGCCCTCACCTATCCGGAGCGTACCTCTGCGGAACCGGCTCCCCTTGACCTCGCCGCACTCGGGGCGCTGACCTTCAGGTCACCGGACCTTGACCGGTTTCCCTGCCTGGCCTACGCCATTGAAGCGGGTAAAACCGGCGGCACCATGCCCTGCGTCCTGAACGCCGCCAACGAAGCTGCGGTGCAGGCATTCCTTGCCGGCAGGATAGGGTTCATGGATATTGCCGCTCTTGTCAGAGAGGCCCTTGACGGCCACGCGCCGTCAGCCAGGCCGGACCTGGATGAAATCATAGAACTGGACCTGCGCATCAAGCGGGTCATGGCCGAAAAGCTGCAGGTCGGAGACCCCTGCCATGGCTGATACCGCTTCCCTCATTATACCCGATATCCGGACCGGCTTCGGCATGGATTCACATCGCTTTGCCGCCGGGGATACAAAGAAGCTTATCCTGGGTGGCGTTGAAATCCCGGGTGAACCGGGATTCGAGGCGAACTCCGACGGCGATGTCGTGTTTCACGCCCTCTTCAACGCCGTGTCCCAGGCCCTGGGCGAGGGGTCCATCAGCTATTTCGCCGACCCTCTCTGCCGTAAGGGCGTCACCGACAGCGGCGAATATCTCGCGGTGATCCGCGATATCATGGGACAGCGCGGTTACGCAATCGGAAACATCGGCATTATGCTGGAAGGGAGCAGGCCCCGCATCGCCGGCCGTGAAGGTCCGATGAAGGACCGGATTGCCGGCATCTTTACTATCACCCCCGACCGGATAGGCATTACCGCAACATCAGGGGAAGGACTTACCGATTTCGGCAGGGGCCTGGGCATGCAGTGCTTCTGCGTCGTCACACTGCAGAGGAAATGACATCATGAAACTGAGAAGCTATGCGAAAATCAATCTCACCCTCGATATCCTGGGGAAAAGAGACGACGGCTACCATGAGCTGGAAAGCGTGTTCCAGCAGGTGAACCTGTTTGACGACATCATCATTCAACCAAGGGAAGACGGCGCGATCCATGTCACCGCCACGAGCGATGAAATAGCGGGCCGGAACAACATATGCTACGGCGCCGCCCTCAGGCTCAAAGAGGAGACAGGCCTTACACAGGGGGTGGACATTGGTATCACAAAGAGGATACCGATGGGCGCCGGCCTGGGCGGCGGCAGTTCCAATGCAGCAGCCGTGCTGAAAGGGATGAACCACCTCTTCCGCCTGGGGCTGGACCGCGAAGAACTGTCCCGCATCGGCGGCGCTATCGGGATGGATGTTCCCTTTCATCTTCAGGGAGGCACCTGCATCGGCAGGGGACGGGGGGAAATCATCGAGCCGCTTAAGCCGCTCCCGAAGCTCTACCTGGTCATCGTGTATCCCGGATTCAGCATCAGCACCAAGGAGGCCTACGGAACCCTGCGCTATGACAGGACCGGAACAACAAGGAGCACCTCCGCCTTCAGGCGCGATTATGACCTTCGCCATATCCATAACGATTTTGAATATTCCATCATCGATCGCTATCCCGAAATCGGCGCCATCAAAAAATCTCTGGGAAACCATGCACTCCTGTCCGGCTCAGGGTCCTGCGTCTTCGGCATCTACCAAGACCCTGATGAGGCGAAACGCTATTACGAGCTAATGCGGCACACGTATGAATCCGTGTTCATCACCGAGACAATTAACAAGAAAATCTTTTTTGCGGATGCGATGGGTTTTTGCGGCGGAGTGAAGCGGGCCCTCGACGGAATCTCACAGCTCGGCACCGGAGGCACCATCCAGGTCCTGGGAAACCTCGTTCACAATGAGCAGGTAACACGACGGCTCCGCGAACAGGGAGTGCGGTTCATCAGCGACCATAAGGCGGCCGAGAACGGCACGGTCGTCATCTCCGCCCACGGCGTATCGGACAGCACGCAGAAGGAGCTCGGCGACCGGGGACTGCCGGTGGTAGACCTCACCTGCCCTGTGGTGAAGTCACTGCAGGAGATCACCAAGCAGAAGGAACGGGAGGGTAAAACGATCATTATACTCGGCGATGCAGAGCATCCGGAAATCCGGGGAGTGACCGGAAACTTATCTCGCTTCAGGGTCGTCCGCGGCGCTGAGGAGATAACCGGCGCCGACCTCCCCGCGGGCGCCTTCATTGCATCGCAGACGACCATGGATACCGCGCACTATGATCAATTCAAGGAGACAATGCGCGCCCTGCGCAGCGACATCGAGGCAGCCGATTCGGTGTGCCACGCAACGCGCAAGCGGCAGTCAAGTGCCCAGGACCTTGCCGGCCGTTCGGACCTCGTTCTTGTCATCGGCGGAAGCATTTCAGCAAACACGAAACGCCTTCTTGACGTATGCCGCAGGAGCACGCGGGCGCTCCAGATTGAAAGCGACGAGGAACTGGACCCGGAATGGTTCGCTGACTGCGAACGGATCGGGATAACCGCGGGGGCGTCAACGCCCGACTGGGTCATTGAATCCGTGGAAAGCAGGCTGCGATTATTATTGTAAAAGCGAATCAGAGGAACGGATCTATGCGTGATACTTCATTGCAGATAAAAGTCGGGAATGCCGTCATCGGCGGCAGGCATATCCCGATTCAGACCATGATCAAGAACCGGGTCACTGACGTTGACCGGACTCTCGGCAAGATCGAGGCCCTTGCCGCCATCGGATGCGACATCGTCAGGATCACCGTGCCGGATATGGCCGCGGTCCAGGGGCTGCGCCGCGTATTAAAGCACTCGGTGCTGCCCATCGTTGCGGACATACACTTTGACTACCGCCTGGCGATCCTCGCGGTGGAGGCCGGCGTGCACAAGGTCCGCATAAACCCGGGCAACATCGGCGACGAAAGCAAGGTGCACAAAGTCATCGACTGCCTGAAGGAACACCGCGTCCCCGTCAGGATCGGCATAAACGGCGGGTCCCTGCCGAAGCGCCTGAAACCGCGCTTCAGGGATCCCGTGCAGGCGATGATCGAGGCCGCCCGGGAGGAAACAGGATACTTTGAGCGGCGGGGGTTCCGCGACATCATCCTCTCCTTCAAGTCCTCATCCGTCATGGAGACCATCAATGTCAACCGCCTTGCCCGGCAGATTTTCCCCTATCCGTTCCACATCGGGGTTACGGAAGCAGGGGACCTCATCGACGGTACCGTCAAGAATGCCGCGGGAATCGCAGCGCTCCTCCTCGAGTATGTCGGCAACACCATCCGCGTCAGCCTCACCGCCCCGGAGGAGGAAGAGGTCATCGTGGCAAAAAAGATACTGGAGGCAGTGGGACGGAGGGAATCATCATGCGAGATCATCAGCTGTCCCACCTGCGGCAGGACCGACGGAGATATCGGCCTCATGGTGCGTAGCATCAAGGATACTCTGGCAGGAAAGGCGCTGAGAAAACATCTGAAGATAGCCGTCATGGGGTGTGTTGTCAACGGCCCCGGCGAGGCGGAGCATGCTGATTTCGGCGTCGCCTGCGGAAAGGGTAAATCGATTCTTTTTAAGAACGGAACTAAATTAAAAGTGGTTCAGAATGACGACATCATGGACGAGTTGATGCTGATGCTGGATGAATACACGATCGATTCCCCGGGTGCCTGATCTGTGATAATACTGAATGAAAGTCCTCATCGCGCCGGTGCGACAGAGGACTAAGCCCTGCCCATTTCAGACAGGCCCTTGCTGATTTTTGCGTGGGTCTCGTTCCAGGCTTCCTGGAGGATGGCTATTTTCTTTCCCAGGACCCCGGACTTGTCAAGGGAGCTGTTGTTGATCTTGTATGCGGTATCCACGAGGGCGCTCCGGACGGCGGCGCTGTTGTCCTTGATTGACTGGATCAGTTCCCGGGCCATCTGCCTCGAAATATACAAGCGGGTTCCCTTGCGGTCAGTTATCTGGTTGCTCCGGTGTTCCGAAACGGCCAGGGCCTGGGAGTAATTCCGTGTGAACTCCTTCACGGCGGGGAGCATGTCCGTCATCGGCTTCAGAAGGACCGCCGATGCCGGCGACTTCTGCAGCTCCTTGTTTAAAAAGTCGACCACCAGGACAAGGGAGTTCCGGACATACTCGGAAACGAACTTGAGGGACATGTTGAAGGTACCGGGCGAGTGAAAAAGATATCTCTCCTGCTCAGACCCGGCAAGGCCGGTCGCCGCGGCCCCGATCTTCGGCATGGGCCGCCCCTGCGGGTCCCCCATGTAGCACAGGTCCTCAAGTATCTCTTTCAGTTCCTTGGGATCAACCGATGCGGCCTTATCCTTTTCAAGGGACCGTATCGCGTCAAGGGCCCCCTGGGTGGCGGCAGCATAGCGCCTGGCCAGGTCCCGGAGGTTCCACTCGCCGATTATATTTCCGACAATTTCATCGAACCTGGCCGGCGTGATGTTCCGCGTGTGCATTAGGGCGTTCCGAAGGCCCATCTGCTGCATCATCAGGATGATAAGCTCCCCGATCTCCTTGTCGCCCATGGGTTTGCGGTTTATCTTTATGTTCATCTCGAGGAAATAGCCTATGCTCGCCTTGAAATTGTGAAAGGCCTCGCCGCTTGTCGCAAAGACATTGTCCCGGGAGATAAGCTCGCCTATCCTGGCGTTGATCCGGTGATAAAAGAAGATGTCGTTCACGTCGTTCAGGAACATGCGGAGAACCGGCTCCGCGCTGTAGAGGAGCGTCCGCTCCCATCCCTTCAGCTCCTCTTCCAGCTTGCGGGCATAGATGTTGTTTTTCCGCGAATGGCCGAGGGAGGCATAATTCGGGTTCTGCTCCAGGTTGATCCGGTCCTGATCGGCAATCTCCTTTCTCAGGGCCTCGATCATGGCGGTGAGATGGAATTTCTCCAGATAACGCTCGTTGAAAAAACCCAGGATCTCCTGGTACGCATAGGTATCGCCCACCTTGCCGCTGGTGAAGGCCCGGACCATCCGGTAATACCGCTCGATTTCCGCGGCAATCTCCTCAATTTTTTTGCGGATGACCGCGTCGCCGGCCCGGGTCCCCTTCTCGTAGGAGAGCTGCGTCAGCCGGTTAACGACATCCAGCAGCTTGTCCCGTTTCTCGTCGGCCGTCCTGAGCTTGCCGCTCAGGTACACGCCGGCATGGTAGGTGTCACCCGATTGTCTCATTTTTTTCCGAGCTTCATCATTTCGGTGACGACCCCGGTAAAGGCAAGGGCCAGATTGGCGTCCCCCTGGAGCTTCAGCGAGCCGTCCTGGAGGGCCCCCATGAAGGCCTTGTTGTTGCCCGAAGCCATGACCCTGAAGGCGGTGGCGGCGTCCTTCCAGACCAGGGATATTTCCGCTTTGGGAAAGTCGCCCCTGCGGGACTCGATCCCGCCGTTATTGAACGTGAAAAAACGTCCCCTAGCACCGTCCTCGGTCTTTATGACCATGGTATAGTTTTTTTCCATCAGCTTTTTCTTGAATTCAGGATACTTCTTTGCGGCCCTTTTTAATTTAACTTTCAGAACAAACAGCAACAGTGAAAAACGCATACGGATCTCCTTTAAAAGAATATAACACCGCCGAACCACATGGTCACCGGTTCCATTTTCCTTTTTCGGAAATAAATTATCAAGTTTATTCGATGGCGTATGATAAAAAAAACGCTGCTGCCCGGACCACGGCAGCCGATATCTGAGTCCGGCCATTGATCATCATCTTTCGGCTGGACGGCGTCCAATCTTTTTAAAAAAAATCTGCTTTTTCCTTGACTCTCAAACATAACATTGTTATGTTTGGCACAATTAAGCCATGCCTGCTGATTATATGCAATTATTAACTAACCAATTAAAGTAAAAAGGAGGAACCCCATGTCTATCGTATCCTGGTCAAAAGATGAAAATGTAGCCATCATATCCATGAACAACGGTGAAAACAGGCAGAACCTCGACTTCGCCATTGCCATGAACAACGCGATTGACGAAATTGTGGCCGATAAAACGATCCAGGCCCTGATCCTCACCTCGAGCGATGAAAAAAACTTCTCGCAGGGTGTCGATGTCGCGTGGATGGGCCCCCTCTTCATGAAGAAGGAACTGCAGCCGATAAAGGACTTCATGTATAAAATGAACGATGTATTCAAAAAACTGATGCTTTCGCCCATGCCGACCATAGCGGCCATTAACGGCCATGCCTTCGGGAACGGCGCGATCATAGCATGCGCCTGCGACTTCCGCTTCATGCGCGCCGACAGGGGCTTCTTCTGTTTCCCCGAAGTCAACGTCGGGATACCCCTCCTCTACGGCATGAACGCCTTCGTAAAAAAAGCCGTTCCCCTCTACAAGCTCGTCGAGATGCAGTTCGGCGGAAACCGCTACGGGGCGCCGGAGCTTGAGCAGTTCCACATCATCAAGAAGGCCTGCGCGAACCAGGAGGAGCTGATGAAGGAGAGCCTGGCCTTCGCCCGGACCTTCCAGAAAAAGCGCGGCATCCTGGGCGAAATGAAAAAACGGATGTACAAGGACATCATCGACACGATGGACTCCATGGACGCCAAGCACTCCATCGAGCCGGCGTTCCTCATGATACCGGATTAATGACGGCGCCGGCCCGGGGCCGCCCTGAGCCCCCGGCGCGGAGCGAAGAACTATGAGAAAAAACAACCGGGAACGGATTCTTAAAACGGCGCGGCAGCTTCTCCCCCGCTACGGCTACAACGGCATCTCGATCCGCGCCATAGCGGAGAAGGCGAAGCTGACCACCGGCGCCATCTATTTCCACTTCAAAGACAAGATGGACATCTACAAGACCATCTGCTTTGAAGCCATTGACATGCTCATAGCCAATTTCCGCGAACGCATGGAAAGCCGGAAAACTCCCAGCCAGAAGCTCATTTCGACCTTTGACTCGTATATCGACTTCTTTTACAACCACCAGGACCATTACAATATCCTCATGGAGTACAAGGCCCATTATGATCCCGACGTGAAGGACGATCATCTCGAGGTGACGAAGAAATTGAGCGAAATGTACGAGCTGATGGAGGAGACGATCCGCGCCGGCATCCAGGACGGCTCCTTCCGGGAGATCGACCCGCGCATGCTCTCGGTGCTGCTCGCGGCCGTGACCGAGGGGATGCTGCAGCTCAAGAAGCTGGGCATCTTCGACTACATGAAGATCAGCGACGAGAACTTCCGGAGGTTTATGGGCGATACCATCGGCAGGGGCATCCTGAACGAACGGGTGAAATGAGGAATCACCCCCCAGAGGGAGGCTTATGACTTGAACTGAGCAAAAAGTGCCCCCACGGGGATTTAGGGGGCTTTTGTAAGGATATAACGACTACAATTGCCAGGAGTAAATAGAATGAAAACAAGAATCACCGAAATGTTCGGGATCGATTACCCGATCATCTGCGGCGCGATGATGTGGCTGTGCAAGCCGAAGCTTTGCGCCGCGGTATCGAACGCTGGCGGCATGGGCAACCTCACCGCCGGAAACTACGAAAACGAGGAGCAGTTCCGCGAAGCAATACGCGAGACCAAAAAGCTCACGGACCGGCCCTTCATGGTCAACGTGACCATACTTCCCTCGGTGCACATCACCGCGGAACACCACAAGATGTACCTGCGGGTCTGCGCGGAGGAAAAGGTCGCGGGACTGGAGATATCCGGCACGCCCCTGGAAAAGGCGGCCGGCAAGGACTACATCGAGATGCTCAAGAAGGCGGGCGTGAAGCTTTTCCATAAAGTCGGCTCGGTGCGCCATGCCGTACACGCGGAAAAGACCGGCTATGACGGCATCTACGCCGCCGGCATCGAGGAGGGGGGCCATCCCCTGAATGACGACGTGACCACTATGGTGCTCACGCCGCGCATCGTCGAAGCGGTGAAGATCCCCGTGGTGACCGTGGGCGGCGTCGCCAACGGCCGCACCATGGCGGCCGCCCTCGCCCTCGGGGCCGAGGCCGTGATGATGGCGACCCGTTTCGTAGCCACAAAGGAATGCGAGGTGCACGACAACATCAAGCAGGAGCTCGTCAGGCGCCAGGAAAACGAGACGACCCTGATCTGCAAGTCCATCGGGCTCCAGGGACGCGCTATTAAAAACAAGGTCGTCGAGGACGTCCTCGCCGTGGAGGCGAGGGGCGGCGGCCTCGGCGAGCTGATCCCCCTTATAGCGGGGAAGCGCGTCAAGGAGGCGTGGGAAACGGGAAACGTCGACCTCGCGCCGATGATGATGGGCCAGTCGGTGGGCCTGGTGAAGGACATCCCCACCTGCAAGGAACTCATCCAGCGCATGGCCGCCGAAGCGAAAGAAGAAATCGAACGGGTGCGGAAGATATTCTGAGATTATTTAGAAACCCCCTAAATCCCCCGAAGGGGGGCTTGTCGCTCAGTATAATTCAGCCCCCTCCGGGGCCAACGCATTCGGCACATCCTGTGCCTGCGTTGGCATCAGCCTCATCCTGAGAACGCGGGTTGGGGGGCTTGCAAAGGCAAGAGATAAAACGGCAAACAAAAAACCAGGAGAACATATGATGGAAACAAGAATCACCAAGCTTTTCGGAATTAAATATCCGATCATCCTGCCGGGTATGAGCTGGATCAGCGTGCCCGAGCTCGTGGCGGCTGTCTGCAACGCCGGCGGCATCGGCTGGCTCGCCACCGGACCGCTCACCACCGACCAGACCAGGGAATCGATCAAGAAAATCCGCAAGCTTACGAACAAGCCCTTCGGCGCGGGAGCGACCCTGCTCATGCCGGGCGCGAAGGAGAATGCGGAAGTCCTCCTCGAGGAGCAGGTACCGGTCATCAACGTCTCCCTCGGGAAATGCGACTGGATCGCCGAGCGCGCCCACAAGTACGGCGGCAAGGTCATCGCCACGGTCACAACGGAGAAGCATGCCCTCGCCGCGGAGAAACAGGGAGCTGACGCCCTGCAGGTGACCGGGAACGAGGCGGCGGCCCACGGCAGCCAGGTCACCACCCTGGTCTTGACACCGGCCATCGTGAAAGCGGTAAAGATACCGGTGGTATCCATCGGCGGGTACGCCGACGGGCACGGCCTGGCCGCGGCCCTGGCCCTGGGGGCGGACGCCATCGGCATGGGCACCCGTCTTTCCATGACCAAGGAAAGCCCGGTCCACGAGACCACCAAGAAGGCCCAGCTGGAAGCGAGCATCGACGACACGATCTATTCAAACCGTTTTGACGGACTCTACTGCCGCGTGCTCAAGACGCCCCAGGCCGAAAAATCGATCAGGCAGGGCATCAACCTGTTCAGGGCCATGATCGCGGGGCCGCGGATAGCGAAGGAAATGAAGCTGCCGCTGTTCAAGCTCATGCTGGGAATGCTGGCCCAGCCGCAGAACATGATGAAGCTCGCCCACATGGCCACCGCCTTCGACAAGATAAAATGGGCCACCGAGAAGGGCGACCTGAAATACGGCGTGCACCTGACCGGCCAGATACAGGGACTCATCAACGACCTCCCCACGGTCAAGGAAGTGATAGAACAGACCGTGAAGGAAGCGAAAGAAGTATACAAAAAAATGGGGACTCAACTGAAGTGACCTTTCACACTGCAGACCATTTAGAGTGCATCACAAAACCTGGGATGCACTCTAAGCGGTACAGGAGGTACCGCCATTTTCAGAAGCAAAGCGCGGGAAAATGAAGGCTTTCGGGAGCTTTGCTCTCGAAAGCCGATGTCCCAAAACTACATGGATGTAGGTTTTGGGACGCATTTTAAGGAGGATGTATGTTTGACAATCTTTTCAGCCCCATAACCATCAACAAGACCGTCGTCAAGAACCGGATAGCCTACCCGTCCCTGGGACTCCTGTATTCATACGACGGTAACGTTAATGACCGGTATGTCAATTTCTTCGCCGAGCGCGCCAGAGGCGGCGCCGGCATCGTCACCGTGGGGCCCGTCGGTTTCGACGAGGTCGGAAGCGGCAAGGTGATCCTTGTCCTCGATTCCGACGACAAGATACCGGACTATGCCAGGCTTACATCCGCCATCAAGAAGGAAGGCGCCCTGTCGTGGATCCAGCTCTTCCACGCCGGCGCCTATTCCTATTCGAAATTCATGGGAGGCCCGGACCCGATCGCCCCTTCTCCGATATATTCCAAGTATTCAAAGCTGGTGCCCCGGGAAATGACCCTGGACGACATCCGGGAGGCGCAGGAAGGCTTCGTGAAGGCGGCGGTGCGGGCCAAGGAGGCCGGCTTCGACGGCGTCGAGATCATCGCCTCCGCCGGGTACCTCATCACCCAGTTCCTGTCGCCCCTGAAGAACCAGCGCACCGACCGGTACGGCGGGAGCTTCGAGAACCGCGTCCGCTTCCCCCGGGAGATACTGGAGATGATGCGCGCGGCCCTGGGGCCCGATTACCCGATATCAATCCGCATGGCGGGCAACGACTTCGTGGCCGGCAGCAACACCAGCAGCGAGACCCCGGCCTTCGCGAAGGTATACGAAAAGGCGGGCGTGGACCTCATCAGCGTCACCGGCGGCTGGCACGAGGCGCCGGTGCCCCAGCTCCCCATGGACGCGCCGCGCTCGGTCTACTCGTACCTGGCGCTGAACGTCAAGCGGGAGGTATCGGTGCCGGTGAGCGCCTCCAACCGCATCACCGACCCGTTTTCCGCGGAGCAGCTCATCAAGGACGGATACTGCGACATCGTGAACCTTGCGCGGATCCTCATCGCCGACCCCTACTGGCCGAAGAAGGCGGAGGAAGGGCTCTTCGACGAGATACGCCCCTGCGTCGCCTGCAACCAGGGCTGCACGGACAGCATCTTCAGCGGCAAAGCGGTCTACTGCATCGCCAACGCCCGGGCCGGGTACGAAGGGGAACGTACCATTGTAAAGGCGAAAGCTCAGAAAAAGATCATGGTCATCGGCTCCGGACCCGCCGGCCTGGAGGCAGCGGTCCGTTCCGCCGAGGCGGGACACGCCGTGGAGCTGTACGAGAAAGCGGACCGGATCGGCGGACAGCTCTGGATCGCCGGCGCGCCTCCCCACAAGCATGAGATCTGGGAGCTCATCGCCTACTATGACGCCATGCTCGACAAGTACGATATCGACGTGAATCTCGAGACCGAAGCGACCATCGACCTCATCAGGGAACGAAAGCCGGACCACGTGTTCGTGGCCGAAGGGGCGGAGCCGGTCAAGCCCCGCATCGACGGCATTGACGACCCGAAAGTGGTCTCCGCCTGGGAGGTGCTGGCGAACGACCCGATGCTGGGAACGAACATAGCCATTATCGGAGGCGGCGCCGTGGGCCTCGAGACGGCGGAATTCCTCGCCGCCAAGGGGACCCTCCCCGCCGAAGCGATGCATTTTCTCTTCCTGTACGAGGCGGAAACGGTCGAGCGCCTGCGGGAGCTCTGCACCCGCGGCACCAAGAAGGTGACCGTGTTCGAGATGCTCCCGAAAGCTGCTGCCGAGGTCGGCCGTTCGACCCGGTGGGTCCTCATGGGAAGCGTGAAACGCTACGGCATCGAGGTCATAACCGGGGCGAAGGTGAACTCCCTCAAGGGCGGGGCGGTCGTGTACGAGCACGGAGGAAAAACCGAATCACGGCAGTTCGATGCAGTCGTGAATGCCGTGGGATCGCGGTCGGTGAGGACAATCGCCGATGCCATTGAGAAGAGCGGGATTCCCTTCACGGTCATCGGCGATTCGGTAAAGCCGGCCCGGATCGACAAGGCGATCCATGACGCCTTTCTGGCGGTCATGAACCTGAAATAGCGGCCCTATTCATAGGCCTGGTACACGACATAGAGGGCCGCGGCGATCACCAGCTCAACGGCAAGGATGAGGACCCACGCGGAGAAAAAAGGCCGGAAGTGGATCCCGCTGGTGCCTATCGTCAGTCCCCAGACGAACTTGGTGAGGATGATCCTCAGCAGCCAGCAAAAGAACACCACGATACTTGCCGTGGCAATGGCCTTTTTTCTGGCGAAGGCCAGAAGGCCGACGATGAGAATGATCCCGCACACCAGGTCTACGGCCCCGAAAATGATTTCCAGATAATAATTGTCGTTCAGGGTAAAAACGCTCTCCTGGAGCTGCGGAACCACCCCGATGATACCCAGTGCGATAAAGAACAGGCCCAGGGTCAGCCTGAGTATTTTGACGGAAACCACTCTGTTCATGGTGCCTCCTTGTGAATTTGTGGTGCTCCCAGTCCCATGGGGGGCACCAGAAAAATCTTTTTTGGTGCTATACTTGTTGCCAACCGTCATTTCGAACGAAGCGAGAAATCTTTTTACAGGGTTTCTCCTCGCTATGCTCGCAGAAATGACAGTCAGATGCATGCCCCTCAAGGGTACAGGGGGATACAGCTTAAAGCATGGTAGTATTATTTATTCCCTGTGTGTTACAACGATGAGGCAATACAAAGCAAGCATTTTTTTTCAAACCGCATGCCATACATTTCTGAAGCAGGGCATTGTAAACAGGCGTAAAGTTATTGAAAAATTCACCATTCCTTCATACATAGTCTCGAATTGCGGATTGAAGATTCCCCGCTGTGGACAACAATGCCATGCCGGAAAAAACAACCCTATCATCGCGGATCACATCGAACGATGACGGTATAAGCCTCGTTGATTTCCTCTGTTCCCGCTTTAAATACCATGACCGCGACCGGTGGACCGGGATCATTCTCGAAGGTTCCGTCACCGTCAACGGCGCAGCAGCAAAGCCTGAGCGTGTCCTTAAAAAAAATGACGTTGTTTCCTACGCGGTCGAGCTCCGGGAGCCGCCGGTTGACACGGGGATAACGATCCTTCATGAGGAAGATTCCTTTCTCGTGGCAGGCAAACCGGGGAACCTTCCCTCCCACGCCGACGGCAACTTCATCAAGAACACCTTTATTTACATTCTACGGCGGCGCATGGGCGACGCGGGACACAACGGCCCGGTCAAGCTGGTGCACCGCCTGGACAGGGAAACGAGCGGCATCATGGTCGTCGGCAAGACGGACAGCGCGCACCGCGTACTGGTGAAGCAGTTCGAGGAAGGGACCGTCGAAAAGGAATACCGTGCCGTGGTCCGGGGAACGGTCGCCGATGACGCCTTCGAAGTCGGCGGCGCCATAGGCCCCGACGGGGGAAGCGCCGTATCAATCAGGAGGAAGGTGGTGCCGGAAGGGACGCCCGGCTCCCGGCCCGCTTTCACCCGCTTCGAGGTGATCGAGCGCTATGCCGGCGCCACCCTGCTCCGCTGCCTGCCCGCCACGGGACGCACCAACCAGATCCGCGTGCACCTGGACCATGCGGGGCACCCCCTTGCCGGCGACAAGCTCTACGGCAGGAGCGATGAACAGTTCCTCGAATTCGTCCGGCGCGCCCGCCGGGGCATCTTCGAACCCCTTCCTTGGATGGAGGCGCCCCGGCACCTGCTCCACGCATATAGGCTTGGCTTCAGACATCCCGTCACCGGGGAACGCGTGTCCTTCGAGTGCCCCATGCCTGATGATATGAAGCTGTTCATAGATAAAAACCGGCAGGAATAAAATCTTCAACGCTCAGGGATGATACACCGCCACTTCGGTCAGCCCGTCGGCGACGACATAGGCCCGCACGTCTATCTGGAACATCGCCATCGACGGCGAGCTGAAAAATCCCGCCAGGCCCGGCAGCCGGGCGGCGTGGTCCTCCAGCTTCCGCGACCGGTCCTCCCCGGACAGTTCATGGGCCTCTCCCATCACGGTGATCGCCTGGGACCTGCTGAAATCCTTCGGATTGCATATCCTGCTGTCGATTATGAGGGAAATGTTCGGATTGTCGGCCAGGTTGCGGTACTTGGTGGTGTTGTTCGGCGTCGCGAAATAGATCTGTTTCAGGTCCGGCGAATAGGAAAACGCCACCAGACTGGTGTAGGGCTGGCGGTCCATGACGGTGGCCAGCACGCCGGTCGCCTGCGACTCCACCATCAAACGGATCTTATTTTTCACGGTTTCTTCACGCATGGTTCCTCAGCTTGAGCTCCAGCGGATGGGGTTCCAGGTAATACTGGCCGGCCAGGTATTCTTCGCCGTACTTGCGCACGTAATGCCTCACCAGGGTAACCGGCACGATGAGGGGAACGAGCTCCCGCCGGTACTGCCCGATCACCTCCCCGAGCTCCTTTTTTTCATCGGCACCCAGACGGTCCCTGAAATACCCCGCCATGTGCTCGAGAACGTTCACGTTTTTTTTAACCGTCGCCGGACATTTCAACGCCTCCATGAACAGGGTCTCATAGCGTCCGATGAAATCACCGCGCCCCATTTCCCTGACCCGGGCGACCAGCTTGCCCATCTCCTTCTGCTTCGCCGGGCTGTGCGCCATGAGCAGGTACTTGTGCCTGGCGTGGAAGCCGATAATGGCCGCCGGCCTGCCGTCACGGGCGCACTCCTCCTTCCAGCGGTCATAGGCGAAGAGCCGCACGATGAAATTCTCTCTCAGCGCCATGTCGTGGAGGCGCCCCTCGTCCTCCACCGGGACAAGGGGAAAGCGCTCCATGAAGGCCCTGGCAAAGAGGCCGGACCCGCTTTTCCGGGAATTCCCCTTTTCGTCATAGACCTTGACCCGTTCCATCCCGCTTGAGGGCGAACCGCTCTTGAAGATGAAACCGCGAAGTTCCGCCTTCTCGAGCTCCCGGAGCCTCCCGCCGATCCACCGGTTCATCACGCCGGTAAGGTCCTTCCCCGTCTTCTGCGTCACCAGGCGGGGCGCCGCCGGATCGCCCGTGAGCCGCATGGCCTCCCGGGGGACACCGAAACCCGCCTCAAATTCGGGACACACCGGCACGTACTCGACGAACCTGCCCAGCGTGTCGGCGAGAAAATGGTCGAGCTTGTGCCCGCCGTCATAGCGCACCTTCTCGCCGAGTAGGCATGAGCTGATGCCCACCCTGATTTTGCCGCTCATGTCATAAATATACACCGGTCTTCGTCCCATGACAATAAAATTTGCGAATTCCTGCCATCCGGCGGATAGTATGGTCCCACGGGGACTGCCGCCGGTGTCCGCCTCACGGCATCGCCCGCGGAGAAACCCGTGAAATGTTCTTGACCTTGCTTTATACAACCGGTCCAACTGTGTACCAGCTTACAGGACTGGTGGCTCCGATGCTCGGCAGGCGTCAAGAAAAAAGACCCGGCGATTACCAATCAACATCACCCTATGCCGCCGAACTGCGGAAGAGATTCCCATTCCTGCTTTTTTCCGGCGAGATCGAGTCTGAATTCAGGAAATCCTACTGTAAAATGATCAGACCCCAGTTCATCAGCGCCCTTATCGCCGCCTTCATCCTCATTGTCGCCTTTGAAATCATGGACCATGTGTTTATCCCTGACCGAAGGGTCATCTGGACGACCGTTGTGAGGTTCGGCGTCATACTGCCGGTCCTCGCCCTGTCCGGCCTCGCCTCCACGGTAAAGCGGTTCCAATTTGCCATATTCCCCCTCGTCTTCGCATCATCCCTCGTGGGCGGACTGGGGATAATCGCCATTTTCCATATCAATTATCACAGTGCCGGCTATGTCAGGTACGAGTCGCTGATCCTCACCACTGCCATCGTCTATTTCCTGTCGGGCCTCCTCTTCCGGATGAGCCTGGCCTGCTGCGGCCTGGTCATGGCGGCGTATTTCGCGGTTGCCGTCCTGACCGGCGTGTCCGCTCCGGTCATAGCCTCCAGCGGCCTGTTCCTGGTGCTCATGAACGTAATCGGCGCCGGCGGATGCTATATCATAGAGCGGGCCATCCGGTCGAACTATCTCCACCGGAAGATCCTGAAGGAAATGGCCGAGCATGACGGCCTTACCGGCATATACAACCGCCATACCTTCAATGAAAATTACGGAAGGCTCTGGCGGCAGGCCGTCCGCGACCGCAAGGCCGTGGCGGTGATAATGATCGACGTCGACCAATTCAAGCAATACAACGACACCCGGGGTCACCTCGCGGGGGACCGGTGCCTGATACAGATCGCCGGGGCCCTGGCCCGCTATGAGCGGCGCCCCCTTGACATCGTGGCCCGTTTCGGCGGCGAAGAATTCGTCGTGGTACTCTACGACACCGACGCGAGCCATGTCCGCGACGCGTCGGAACAGATCCGCGCCGGCATCGCCGATCTCCGGATAGAGCACGGGAGCTCCGATGCCGGCCCCTTCGTCACTGTAAGCGTCGGGAGCGCCATCATGGTCCCCGGACCCGCCATCGAACCCCAGTGGCTCATCAGGCTGGCGGACGAGGCCCTGTATCGCGCCAAGGGCCTCGGACGGAACAGGGTTGAAATGTCCAGCGACTATCAGGGATAAACCTGCCGCAGCCCTGGCCAAATATTTCTTTACAAACGTGGCCGCCGTGGTATCATCATGTAATCCGTGTCTCTCTTTGAAGCAGGGTGGAACGTCACTACTCCTTTTGCATCACACGAAAAAGTTACGTGAGGAAGCCATGATGATATTGAAATATGCCCTCCTCTGGATACCGCTGGTCTTCATCGCCATTATAAATGGCGCGATCCGGGACTTCACCTACAAGGGCGCCATGGGCGAGCTGGCCGCGCACCAGCTCTCGACCCTGACCGGCATTATCCTCTTCGGGATATACATATGGGCCATCGGCTTCAGGTGGAAGCTCGACTCTGCCCGCCAGGCCGCCGCGGTCGGCCTCCTGTGGCTCGCCCTCACCGTGGCCTTCGAATTCCTCTTTTTCCATTATGTGGCGGGCCATTCCTGGTCGGTCCTGCTTGATGCCTATAACGTCTGCGAGGGAAAGGTCTGGGTGCTGGTCCTGATCTTTGTCGCCGCTGCTCCATACCTCTCCCACTTGATTCACAAGAAGCGGTCATCATAATTCTCGGTCTACCTATTAAGGAAGGGAAATCGTATGCCCAGAAAACAAGCGGACGGTTCAAAGCTCACCACCACGACGAACGAGCTCCAGGGGAGAGACGTCGAATCCCTTAAGAAATCCTTCGTTCACCACATGGAATATTCCCTGGCCAAGGACGAGTTCTCCGCCACCAGGCACGACTGCTTCAAGAGCCTGGCCCTCCTCGCCCGGGACCGCCTCGTGGAGCGGTGGATCCAGACCCAGCAGGCCTATTACCGGGACGACGCGAAGAGAGTCTATTACCTGTCCTTGGAATTCCTGATGGGCAGGGCCCTGGGGAACTGCCTGATAAACGAGGGGCTGTACGACGAGGCCGGGCAGGCCCTCCGCGAACTCGGCCATGACCTGGAGGAACTCCGGGAAGTCGAGTGGGACGCCGGTCTCGGCAACGGCGGCCTGGGACGCCTCGCGGCCTGCTTCATGGACTCCATGGCGACCCTGGGGCTGCCGGCCTACGGCTACGGCATCCGGTACGAATACGGCATCTTCTTCCAGCAGATCGTCCAGGGGTACCAGGCCGAGACGCCGGACAACTGGCTCCGCTACGGCAACCCCTGGGAGTTCGAGCGGCCGGAGTACCTGTACCCGGTGAAGTTCTACGGCAGGGTCAACCAGTACTACGACGAGAAAGGAAGGTTTCGAAGCGACTGGGTCGATGCGGATGAAATCATGGCCATGGCCTACGACTCGCCCATCCCCGGGTACCGCACCGACACGGTCAACACCATGCGCCTCTGGTCAGCCAAGTCGACGAGGGACTTCAACCTGGACTATTTCAACCACGGCGACTACCACCTGGCCGTGGCGGACAAGGACCGCTCGGAGATCATCTCCAAGGTGCTCTATCCCAACGACAACGTCATCCAGGGCAAGGAGCTGCGCTTCAAACAAGAATACTTCTTCGTGTCCGCGACGCTGCAGGACATACTCCGCCGGTACAAGAAGCACCACGGTTCATTCGCTCAATTCGCGGACAAGGTGGCCATCCAGCTCAATGACACGCACCCGGCCATCGCCATACCCGAGCTCATGCGCATCCTCGTTGACCAGGAGGGGCTGTACTGGGAGGAGGCATGGGAGATCACGGTGAAGACCTTCGGCTACACCAACCACACCATCCTCCCGGAGGCGCTGGAGCAGTGGCCGTTGAGCCTCATCGAGCGGGTGCTGCCGCGCCACATCCAGATCATCTACGAGATCAACCGGCGCCTGCTGCGGGACATCTGGGAGGCATACCCGAACGATAACGGCCGCCTTGCCAGGATGTCGATCATCGCCGAGGGAGCCGAGAAACAGGTGCGGATGGCCATCCTGGCCATCGTCGGGAGCCACTCCGTCAACGGCGTCGCCGCCCTTCATACCGAGATATTGAAAAACAGCGTGTTCCGGGATTTTTACGAGCTCTGGCCGGAGAAGTTCAACAACAAGACCAACGGCATCACCCAGCGCCGCTGGCTTAAACTGTGCAACCCGAAGCTTTCTTCCCTCATATCGTCCAGGATCGGCGATGGCTGGACCACGGACCTCTTCGAGCTCAGGAAGCTCGTTCCCCTGGCCGACGACGCCTCGTTCGGTGAGGAATGGCGCAAAGTGAAAATGGAAAACAAGAAGTTACTGGCGGGGTACATCTGGACCCACAACAAGATCCGGGTCAACGTCAATTCGATCTTCGACTGCCACGTGAAGCGCATGCACGAGTACAAGCGGCAGCTCCTGAACGTGCTCCACGTGATCACCCTGTACAACCGGATTACCGGCGGGAAGGGGCCGGTTACCCCGCGGACCGTCATATTCGGCGGCAAGGCCGCCCCGGGTTATTTCTTCGCCAAGCTCGCCATTAAGCTCATCAACTCGGTCGCGGAGACGGTCAACAACGACCCCCGGGTGGGTGAAGCGTTGAGGGTCGTGTTCATACGCAACTACTGCGTGTCCAACGCGGAAAAGATAATCCCCGCCGCCGACCTCTCCGAGCAGATATCCACCGCCGGGACCGAGGCCTCCGGCACGGGAAACATGAAATTCGCCCTCAACGGCGCCCTCACCATCGGCACCATGGACGGGGCCACCATCGAGATACGGGAAGAGGTGGGCGACGACAACATTTTCATTTTCGGACTGACGGCGGACAGGGTCGCGCAGATGAAAACACAGGGGTACGATCCCCGGCGCTACTATGACGCCAGCGAGGAGCTGCGCCAGGCCGTGGACATGATAGGCAGCGGTTTTTTCTCCCGGGACCAGCCGGACCTCTTCCGTCCCATTGTGGAGGCTTTATTCTCCCCGAACGACCAGTACATGCGCCTCGCCGATTATGAATCATACGTCCGGTGCCAGGACCGGGTGAGCAGCGCCTATCTGGACCAGGTGGCTTGGACCCGTATGTCCATACTGAACGTGGCGGGGATGGGCAAGTTCTCGACGGACCGCACCATCGGCGAGTACGCCCGGGACATCTGGGGCGTCACGCCGGTGCGGGTGAAGTGATCCGGGCCCTTACCGGGAAACCTTGTAGATCGTATAGACGCCGTCGTCACGGTAATGGTAGTAGAGGTTCTTCCGGTCATGGGAAATCGAGGGGGCCTCGACAAAGCCGGAAAGGGCGGCTATGCGCTCGGGCTTGCCAAAGGGCTTTGCCAGGGAGGTCCTCTTCGCCACCAGTATCTCCGGCAGGCACGTGCACTGGTTGAAGCGGGTAAAAAAGAGCTCCAGGCCGTCGCTGCTGATAGACGGCGCGTATTCCAGCCGGTCCTCGGTATTGACATTCTTCACGATCTCCGCCGTGGCGGCGCTGACGTTCAAGTCGCCGTTGACCATGCGCGCCATCCCTATATCGGACCTGTCCGGGATGTTGCCGCCCTTGAAATGTGCGTCGGCAAAGTAGAGGGTGTTGCCGTCAGGGCTGATCTCGGCGTCCATGACCATCCAGCCGGGGGTCTGCCGGTAGATATTGCCGGGCTGGACATCCAGGTCCAGTACAGCGCCGTTCAGAAAATTGCCGCTGAAAAGGCTGGCATGGTCATAATGGTAGCGGCGCTGTGAAATGAAGTAGAACCGGCCCTCCAGGTCCATGCTGGGGACCGCGTCAAGGTGCGGGGGATTGCCGTTGGCCCGTTCGATCTTTCCCACCAGATCAAAGGTGATATCATTGACCCTGCGCGCGTAATAGAGGCTGGTGTCCTTCCCGTCATTGAGGCTGTTGAAAAACAGGTAGCTGCCGTCCCTCGTGATGAAAGGCTCCATGGCATGGCCGTCAAAACCGTTGATGGTCACCTTCTGTGGCCGTGAAAACTCATTGTTTTCCTTTAATGGCTCATGGCTGCTCTCGCACGCCGAAGAAACGGTCTTTCTGCCACCCCCGCCGCGGTCATGGTGGCTGGCGCACCGCCAGTAAAACAGGCCTATGAGGAAGAGGAAAAACAGGAAGCAGATCCGGTATAGCATTAACGGTTTTTTTGAGGTATTCATAAGCATACATCCATCCATATCACTCAGGTCAGCGTAGCAAAGCCCCTCGTTCCCCGCCGGGATATAGAATGGCGCGAACAAAAAAGTTGCGCCTTCCAAATGAAAAACCCCTTTTTTGGGGGGGTTGGGAGGGGTCTTGAAGCGACCCGTTCTATTTTTATGTACAACCGACGAAATATACAAAAACGAGACTTCATCGGCAACAAAAGTTATCGATTTTTTTTGAATTTTTTTTGACTTAACCAGGTATTATAGAATACCTTGATTCAACATTAGTGACATAATGTCGTATACATATTCGTCACGCTGTCATTGCGAGGAGCGAAGCGTCGAAACAATCCAGTAGTGATGCAATTATTAATACCGCAGTGGCGGAACGTCGCTTCGCTCTCGTTGACAGAACCTGGGCAATGGTTGTAATTAAATGACAACTATTTCACCTGAAGACAAACGGCTCGTCTCCCTGGACCTGTTCCGCGGCCTCACCATGGCACTCATGATCCTGGTCAACAACCAGGGCAACTGGAACGCCGTGTTCCCGGTTTTCCGTCATGCCGCGTGGAACGGATGGCTTGGCGCTGACACCGTGTTTCCCTTTTTTCTCTTTGCCGTGGGCGCAAGCATTCATGTTTCTTTATCCGCTCTTCTCGCCGCGGGAACACCGCGCAGGGCTTTGATTGTCAAGGTCGCCCGGCGCACTGCCGTACTCATAGCCCTGGGGCTTTTTCTGAACCTCTTCCCCTCTTTTGATTTTGGAACGTTCAGGATACCGGGCGTGCTCCAGCGGATCGGTCTCTGCTATTGTTTTGCCTCAATCACATATCTGTACGCCGGCGAACGGGCAAGGCTTTTCATAACCATGGCCATCATCGCAGGGTACGGCGTACTTCTCCTCTGGGTCACACCGGAGGGTTTCGGGCAGGGGTCACTCGAACCCTGCTGCAATCTCCCCGGCTTCATCGACCGGGCCCTCTTCCCCGGCCACACCTATGAACATGCCCCGGTGCCCGGCTTTGATCCGGAAGGCCTTGTATCCACGGTGCCCGCCATTGCCAGCACCATGATCGGCGCCTGTGCCGCACAGATGCTCCGGGTTTCCGCGGCGGACACGACAGGGCGATGGTTCCTTCCCGGTTCCGGCCTGCTGCTTGCCGCGGCCGGCGCTGCCCTGGGCCTCATCATTCCGATAAACAAAAACCTCTGGACGCCAAGCTACATCCTCTTCATGGGGGGCCTCGCGCTCACGGTACTGAGCGCGGCTCATTATATCTGCGATGTCAAAGGATTCCGCCTCCCCGCAGTGCCCTTCCTGGTCCTGGGAAGGAACGCCCTGCCGGCGTATCTCCTCTCCTCCCTGGCGGGGAAGGCCATGATCTCGTTCCATGTCCCGGACCAGGGCACGCCGGTGACCGTTAAGAGCTTCATCTTTACCCATGCCTTCGCTCCCTGGTTCACGCCCTCAGCGGCCTCCCTGGTCTATGCGGCGGCCTTTCTCCTTTTCTGGTGGGTCATAATGTATATTTTATACCGGAAACGTATTTTCATAAGTCTGTGAGGATTGATCCCCCCGTCCCACGAAGGGGCCATGTATAAGAAGAATATCACACTATATTATTCAATTGACAGGACATGCGGTGTTTCATAAGTTTTTTCAAATAAAACACAGGGGATAGTTCATGAAAAAAATCTGCATTATTACCGCGGCATTATCAATAGCCTTCGTATCAATGACAGTCATGGCCGAAAACAAGGGAAGGGGAAAAAAATGCTTTGCCGATACTGATTGTTCCTTCGAGCAGACATGCACGGACGGCGCCTGCGTGAAGAAAAAAGAATTTGATTTCGGCAGTTCAGGCAAAAGCGGAGAACCCTGCGATAACGACGCGGATTGCATAAATTCAGGCACGTGCGTGGAAGGCACCTTCGGCAAAAAGGTCTGCTCCGGAAATTAAGGCGATCCGGCTGCGCACAGCATTACCTTTACAGGACAGTCATATGTTCGAATATTTTTTCAATCCACGGGGGGTCGCCATCATCGGCGCGACCGACAGCCAACTCAAGGGAGGATTCCACCTTGTGCGGAACGCCAAGGCGGGCTACCGGGGCGCCATCTACCCGGTCAATCCCAAGTATAAGGATATCCTCGGCCTTCCCTGCTATCCGGACATAGACTCCATCCCGGAGAACTTCGACATGGCGGTCTATTTCATCCCGGCACAATTCCTCCCGGACACCATCCGCGCCTGCGCCGCCAGGGGCGCCCGGGGGATCATCATACAATCCGCCGGCTTTTCCGAGGTCGGGCCCGAGGGGAAAAAGCTCCAGGAGGAGAGCGTCGCCCTGGCGCGGGAGCTCGGCATCAGGCTCTGGGGCCCCAACTGCATGGGCTACCTTGACGGCCACTCCCGGAACGTCTTCTCCTTCATGTACTCCGACAAGTGGACCACCCTCATGAAGCCGGGGAACGTCTCCCTCATCGTGCAGAGCGGCATGCTCTCCGCCGGCTTTCTCCTCATGATGATGGACCGCGGCGGCATCGGCTTCAGCAAGGTCTGCTCCATCGGCAACAAGTGCGACCTGAACGAGACGGAGCTCCTTGAATACCTTATTGACGATCCGAACACCGGGGTCATCGGTTGCTACCTGGAATCGATCATCGACGGCAGAAAATTCATGGAGCTGGCCAGCGCAACGGACAAGCCCGTGGTGGTCCTCAAGTCCGGGCGGAGCGAATCCGGCGCGAAGGCCGCCATGAGCCACACCGCCAGCCTCTCCGGCTCGGCCGCCGTGTATGCCGGCGCCTTTCGCCAGGCGGGGGCCATCCAGGTCTACGACATGCACGAACTCATGGACATGGTGCGGGGCTTTTCCAAGACGGTCGCGTACCGTCCCGGCGGCAGCACCGCGGTCATGACCTTTTCCGGCGGCGCGGGCATCGTCACCGCCGACCTCCTGGAAGACCGCGGCATACGCCTGGCCGATCTCTCACCGGAAACCATGGCGGCGCTGAAGGAGCTGTTCCCGCCGTGGATGGACCCGTCGCACCCGGTGGACCTGTGGCCCGCGGTGGAGCAGAACGGCGCCGCCAGGGTGTACGTCGGCGCGGCCGAGGCCCTGATGAAGGACCCGGCCGTGGATTCCCTGGTGCTGGAGACGTTTGCCTGGGAATTCGGCAAAACCGATTTCATTGTCGCTATCGGCGATTTAAAGAAGAAATACGGCAAGCCGGTCGCGGTGTGGCAGGTCGGCAGAAGCCCGCTGAACGAGCAGTTCCGCAGCGCCTGGGAAGATGCAGGGCTCCCCGTGTTTGAAGAGATAAGCCGCTGCGCCGCATTCCTCGACGCGGTAAAGAGACATTTCATCCGGAAACAAGCCCTGGGGCATACCGGCAATTAACTAAAAATCTACTTGACGATCCTTCTTAAATAAGGCTAACCTAAGGAGTTTTTTTCAAATACAATGGCATACAAGGAGGACCCGAAACAATGAAGCATGCAAAACTGTTATTGATCGCCTTACTCGCCTTCAGCCTGTCTCTCTCCTACACCAAGGGCGCGAACGCAAAAGACGACAAGGAGCGCAAAGGTAAAAAGGAATCCCGGATGGAGCGCCATGACGACAAGAAAGACAAGCGCATGGAGCGCCGCGACGACCGGGACGACAAGCAAAAGAAAGACAAGAAGAAAAAAGGAAAGCACAAAAAAGGAAAGAAACTGGATAAAAAAAGCAGGCTCACGAAGGAAATGAACAAACACAACGAGCGCATCGCCAAGATCGACCGCCTGAAAGAGATCGCCGATGAAAAGAGAGACAAGGCCCTCAGGAATAAGGCCGACCAGCTCCGTGACAAGGAAATGAAGCGCCACCGGAAGGCGCTTGACCGGATCGATAAAGCTAATTAGCACAGTACACACAACAGGAGAAAAACCATGCTCAATAAAACAATGATCATGCTGGCGGCGATTTCCCTTGCGGTCTTCTTCGGCTGCAAGAAGCTGGAAGAAAGCGGCATTACCATAGACAAGGCCATCACGGTCCTTGAATACGCCAAAACGGCGAAGCAGCTGATCAACGCGGGAAATGCCAACGATATTGCCGGTGAGCTCATGAAGCAAATCGACAATGACAAAGGAGGCGACGAGGAGGCGGACGTTGAGGAAGAAACGTCCGAGGAGGAAGCCGAATAAACAACTCCCCCAGACACACGGCAAAAGACAAAGGCGATGTCCACGGGCATCGCCTTTGTCATGAATAAAATGATTGCCATGAAACACCGGCGGTGTATTCATGAATTATCCCGGCATCAACCATCCCATAACCGCGAGGTACGGTCCTGGAAACCCAGAAAAAAGATGTCATGGCCTTCACCGACGGCGCGTACCGGACCCGTACCGACACCCTTGCCGTTGAATCATCCCTTTCCATAGTTATAAACGGGAAAACGGCCTATTACTGCATGAGAACGCCCGGCATGGACCGGGAACTGGCCCTGGGCCTCTGCTTCAGCAATGGAAGGATCCGTTCCGCCGACGATCTGAAGAACCTCGACCAGCCCGATGGATCGACTGTCGCCATGGACATCCCCGGATCCCCGGCGGGCACATCCGACGAAATAGGGATAATCAGGAGCTCCGCCGGTATTGTCTCCAAGGACCGGGATTCAATCCCCTCCTTTTCTGAGACCGGCGACCTCCATGACATCCGGTTCAATTCCCGGATGCTCTTCAATCTTCAGGAGGATTTCTCCTCCAGGCAGAACATTTTCAGGGAAACCGGGGCAACCCACGCCGCGGCGTTCTATGATGAAGGGGGGCTGCCCCTGGCCTTTGCCGAAGACGTGGGCAGGCACAACGCTCTGGACAAGTGCATCGGAAAACTGCTCCTGGAACGGGGACTTTCCCGGGCCGTCTTCTGCATCCTCTCGTCAAGGCTCAGCTACGAGATGGTGATGAAGGCCGCCCGCGCCGGCATACGGGTCACCGCCGGGGCCTCCGCCCCCACTGCCTTCGCGGTGGACTTCGCCAGGTCCAAGGGCCTGACCCTGGTTGGATTTCTGCGGACCGGCCGCTTCAACGTCTATTCCGGCCAATGGCGCGTCGACACTTCCGTATAGATTGCGCCGCTCCCCCCTGACACGCTTTTTTCAGCAAAGGGCTAAACAGTTTAAAGCCCCGGTACGATACTATAGATAGCGACATAACCGTTTCAAACCGCAACTTCGCGCCGGGAGTTCTGTCATGAAAAAAATCCATATCACCGCGTCAATCCTGATGGTCCTGATCTTCATGGGCAATTCCGGTGCCTTTGTCGAGAAGCGGCACCAGTGGTGGGAGGTCCGCCTCAGGGAACTCGAAGCCGAAAAAGCAAAGCTCCAGAAAACAGCCGTCCTGGACCGGCAGGTCCTCGGCATCATCGAACATGAAATGGACAGGGCCCGCGACATCATCGCCGTATTTGAAAGCGAGATGCGCAACGACGGGTCCCTGACCCACGAAACCCGGACCATGACCGGCGAGGATCTCGCCGCCGAGGCCCGCACCACAGTGCCGCCCCTTTACGCCCTCCACCTCCTTGGGGCCCTGGTGCATGAAGGGGGGACCGGCCCCGCCGCGGCAGCCGCGCGGGAAGAGGTTGAAAAACGTTTAAGCGCAATGATCCGAAATTACTTTGGCGAAGAAAGCCCCGGCCTGGTCAACCGGATCATGGAGAAGGATATCACCGGCTATGAATGGAAGACCATGGCCATGGAATATTCCATCGGCACCATGATGGCCTCCAAGAAAGCCAGGCTCGATCATGCCATTGCCGATGTTGCCGGCAGGATGTCCCTTGCCCTGAAGGAAAAAGAGTACCGGGCCAACGGCAGGGAACTGCGGCTCCTCGCGATAAAGGTAACCGGCGAGTATCTCGCAGAATGCAGCGCCCGCGATCTACCCCACGACAGCGCGGCCCTGGAGGCCTCGTGGACCTGGAGAAGGATAGAGGCGAACCTTGCGAGGGACTTCAGCTCGTGCAAAAAAATCATTGCCCTAGTGCGCGATCCCGCCCTTACGCGCGGCGCGGCTTCCCTTGAACGCATCATGTATTATCACCGGAATCCCGCCGACATGGAATCGCTGTTATTCAGGGGACAGCGGCCGCAGCCGGGCGCCGCCGGGTCGGCCGCGCAGAACGGGAAACGGTGGCCAGCCGGCGCCGTTATAATGGATATACCGGCCCCGGTCAACGCGGCCGCCGTTATGGATGACATAGACAGGATTCGCCGCGGAGCCGTCGGCGCCATTACCGGCAGGGAAGACGAACAGTATTTTACCGGCCTCGAAAAAAGCATGGCCGCGGCCGTCAGCCGCCACAGCGCCGCGGTAAAGAACCGCTTATTCCGCGAAGAGGAGCGGGTGCGCCTCCTCAGGATGAAGGGGGGGGGGAACCTGCAGGTCGCCAATGAGAAAGAATTCCTTGAAGCCAGGAGACAGTTCACCGATACCATTGCCCTCATCGACAACTATGTGAAAAAATCAATGGCATGCGTTGCCGTTGTTTCAGAAGGAAGAACAATCAGCAGCGGCGCCATAGTGGATTGGTACCGGTACCGTCTCCAGAGAAGCGAGGAATATCTCCGCTTTGCCGCCGCGATTGTGAATGAATGCTCGCGCCTTTCTTTCGTCGAGGACCCCCGTGTTCATAAACAGTACGCTGATTCCATGTCCAGGGTCGGCCCCTTCCTCAACTCCATCGTGACGGTACGCGCCCTGGAGCGGGGCGACCAGACGCACCTGACGAAACGAGACATGGGGACCATCCGGGAACTCAAAGCCGTCTTCAACGCGACAGCCGGTTCCATCAGGGCGGACATAAGCTCTTCCCATGGAACGTACCTCGCGAAGCGTTCCGCAACAGACGGGATTGCCAGGAAGGGCAGGGAACACCTGAAGGAAACCATCGCCCAGGATGAAATTGACGGGCTCTTCCGTCATGCCGTTGAATGCGTCGAGCTCTTTGAACAATACCGGTACGGCGAAAAGTCGCTCTTCCAGTACGCGGACCTGTACAGGGCCTTTTTGAAGCAGGCGCGCACCGGGAACCCGTCGGAGGGGCTGTGGCTCTCGCTGAAAATGAATTCCCTGCTGGTTTCTCTTGATCATTTTGACGGCGGCAGGGTCGCCCGGGAACTCGCCACGAAACAATACCTCCAGAAAGAGGCGAAAACCTCCCTGGCGCGCCTCGCCACCATGCTGGAATTCTATAAAAAGAACAACGTGACCTTCAAGGACGCCCCGCAGCCGGCGGAAATTGCCTCGCTGGAGAAACGGATCAGCGCAGCACCGATGGTAAAGATAGATTCCTGGGTGATGAATGAAAGCAACTACCGGGAAATCGATAAAAACGCCGCCCGCAAACTCTCTCTCATCCTGAACCGCAGGGAGCTTTCATCGGTAAGCAGCAAGGCCGGGGAAGGGAAAAACCAGTCACAGCCGCTGCCGGTGATTTCCCTCAACGAGCCGGAGCTATCACTGACGCTGCCCCGTGGCTGGGAAGAAGACACCGTGGGCGAAGCGGACACATACCAGGGAATCGTCAAATCCTTCCACAGCGGTGACGGGAACTCCTCCGTTCGGCTGGTCAAGCTCGCCCTGGACAGCGGTGACATGAAGGACGCTGCCGAGGGATGGATGGAGAAATCGGGGTGCAAACTCGTGGAAAAAAGATGGCAGAAGGCCGGCGACGTTGACTGCCTCTGGATCCTGTCGCGGGACAGGAATAAAAACATCTTCGAGACCTGCGCCATTTCCCGGGACGGGTACGCGGTCCTGATCAGCGGCAAGACCAGCCGGAACAGCTATGCTGTTTTCAGGATCCAGTTCAGAAAGATAATCAATTCACTGCAGATGGAAACGCTGTAATTATATTCTCTGCTGGGGCCCGCCATGCCGTGCCCCAGCGGGCTTGCTTTCGATAAAAAATCCTTTATAAAATCCGGCCATTTTTATTTCTCAAAAAAATACATATTTTTTGCGCCTTTTTTATTTTCCCGACACTACCCTTGTATAACAGACTTGATCTGATAAAATGTAATTTTTGGAGGAATATATGCGTAATCTTCAAATAATTTCCCTTTTCGTAATCATTGTTTTCCAGGCGGGATGTTTTAACGCCTTTTCAAGCAATGATTCCAAGGACAAGAACCTGCTTACCGCCCTGATCGTGGCGGCCGGAGGGCTGATTCCCGGCGGTGACGAAGGTACACCGTCAGTATCGGTAACCAGTATCAAAAACAACGGGGTATTGAAAAGCGGCTTTATTTTCGGTTCTGCCTCTAACTCCGGCACAGCAACTATCACTACGGTTGAAGTTTCCCTTGACGGCGGCGCGTACCAGGCAGCGACCGGCACCACGGTATGGAACTACCAGATGCCGACCGGGGTCAATATCTGGAAAGACGGGACAGAGCACACCATCAGCGTCCGCTCCGTCAACTCTGCATCCGTCTATTCCGATGTGACCACTCTCACTGTGCGCAAGGGCGTCAACTGCGATGTGAACGGCGATGGCTACCAGGACATGGCCGTGGGAGCTCCCCGGTACAACAGCAAGCAGGGCCGAGTATATATCTACCATGGAAGTCCCGCAGGTACCGGGACCTCTTCATCAAAGACCCTGACCGGTGAAAACACCGCAGATCAATTCGGTGTGTCCCTGGTTTTAGGTGATATAAATGGCGATGGCTATTCTGATTGTGTTGTCGGTGCCAGCGGTTATAATTCAAAAACTGGCCGCATCTATGTTTATTTCGGGAGTACCGATGGAATCAATTCAACAAGTTCACCACCATCTCAAGCCAGGGATGGTGCCACTTCAGCCGAAAACTTCGGCGGACCATTAGACATCGGTGATGTAAATGGCGACGGCTATGAAGATCTCGCAGTGGGAGCACCGCAATATAATACAAACTGGGGGCGTGCCTATATTTACCATGGCGCTTCTTCAGGCATATCAGCATCGGCTAATCAGACCCTTACCGGCGCAAGCGGCAGTCACTTCGGCGGGAAACTGGTCATCGGCGACACCAATGGTGACGGCTATGGCGAACTTGCTGTTTCAGCACCCACAACGACAAATGGTAATGTATACATGTTCAACGGCAGTGGCACCGGGATAGGATCAACGGCATCAAAGACATTGACCGGGGAAAATTCCGGTGACAGCTTTGGATTTTCCCTTACCCTTGGCGATATCAATGGTGATGGCTATGGTGATCTTGTTGCGAGTTCTCCCTTTTATAGCAGCGGGACAGGCCGCTTGTATATATTTAATGGAAGCTCTACCGGGATCGATGACGTTTCAACTCCGCTGCATATAGATGCAGAAGCCGCCGGCATCTATCTTGGATCATCAATGACACTGGGTGATGTCAATAGGGATGGTTACCTTGATCTTGTTTATGACGCGCCTGGTTTTACATCAGGGACTTTCACTATGGCGGGCCGGGTATACGTACATCATGGAACAGGTACAGGACTTAATGTAACCGCGTCACAGACCCTGACGGGAGGAGCAACAAATATGTGGTTTGGCTTCTCCGTAGCCCTGGGCGACATCAATGGCGACGGATATGACGATCTGGCTGCTGGCACACCCTATCCTGATACTAATACCGGTATTGTCAATCTGTTTCATGGCAGCAGCACCGGCATTGCTTCATCGTCATCACGGACCCTCACCGGTGAAGGTACCAATAACGGCTTCGGCTATTCAGTGTCGCTTGGTAATATTGAAAGTGATGATTGGAACAGCATAAACTTTTAATCATTTAATATCATTAAACATATAGGCATAAATAAAAAAGCGGCGATTTTCATTGCCGTTTTTTATTTATGGCAGCATATCCTTCCAGCTCCCCTGCAGCGTTTCCCCCTGCAGCCCTTCCTTCAGGACATCCAGGTATTCCTCCCGGTCGATGTGGACGGCGCCCAGGCTCTCCAGGTGGGCCGTGTACACCTGGCAGTCGATGATGACGAAACCGAGTTCCGTGAGCTTCCGCACTAAGGTTATAAAGGCCGCCTTGGAGGCGTTGTCCGCCCTGGCGAACATCGACTCCCCGAAAAAGCATTTGCCCAGGGAGAGGCCGTAGAGCCCGCCGGCCAGCTCGTCCCCCTGCCAGGCCTCCACCGAGTGGGCGATCCCCAGTTCATGGAGGCGCACGTAGGCCTCCAGCATCTCCTCCGTGATCCAGGTGCCCTGCTCCCTCCGGCGGGGCTCACGGCACCCCTCTATGACGCCGCGGAAGTCGTTGTCGCAGGTGACGCGAAAGACGTTTCTCCGGAGCACCTGGCGCATGGTCTTCGACACGTAGAGGTCATCGGGGAAGAGGACGAAGCGGGGGTCCGGCGACCACCAGATGATGGGGTCTCCCTCGGAATACCAGGGGAAGATGCCGCGGCGGTAGGCCTCGATAAGCCGTTCCGGCGACAGGTCGCCCCCCACGGCGAGGATGCCGCTTTCCTCCGCCAGGCGGACCGGCGGAAAGATTATTTCTTCATTCAAAGCGAATATCGGCATGGCTGTTGACGCGCCCGTCCAGGGACTTTTTTTTCGCATGATGATAGTAGCATCGCGCCGGAAATAATCCAGCAAAAATTTTCAGCGGCCGTTATAAATACATTGATCTCTGGCGGGGAAGCGTCCACAGTACTACCATCGAGGTGGTCCCGTGCCGATCATTGTGAAATTCATCCTGTTCCAGCTTCTCATCCTCATCCCCTTCTCCGCCGGGATCATCGTGAAAAAATATTTCGCCGATCCCGCGGCAACATCGAAAAAAATCATCATGGTGAACCTCATGGTGCTGGAGCCGCCGGTGATCCTCTGGACCATCTGGGGCCTGACTATAAGCCCGGAGCTGGCCTTTCTCCCGGCCGCGGGCCTTCTCATGGTGCTGGCCGGTCTGTTCGCCGGAAACATCCTGGCGCCCCTGCTCGGGCTGGAGGGGGCGGGCAGAAAGACCTTCATCATCAGCTCGTCCCTGGCTAACCACGGCTTCACCATGGGCGGCTTCATCTGCTACATTTTTCTGAAAGAAACCGGCCTCGGCCTTTCCTCTATCTTCATCAGCTATTTCGTCCCCTACACCTTCCTGGTCATCTTTTCCTACGCAAGGGCCGGTGCCGGCTCGCGGTACCGCGCCGGCCTGCGGGACTTCCTGGCCAGCTACCAGAATATGCCGCTGTACGCGGCCCTGGCGGCCCTGGCCCTTCTCCTGTCCGGCGTGCGCCGGCCCGCCCTGGACCCGCCCCTGGAGCCACTCATCATGGCATCGGTGGCGCTCTACTACTGGACCCTGGGGCTCACCGTGAACATGAAAGAAATCTTGCCCCTCCGCGGCGAACATGCCGCCCTGGCAGCGGTCAGGTTCCTTGTCATACCCGGGCTGGCATGCCTTCTGCTCCTGGTGGTTCCCATGGGAGGGGACATTAAAACAGTGATCCGCATCCAGTCCTTCATGCCCGCGGCGATCTATTCAGTGGTGACATCGGTGCTCTTTGACCTGGACCCGCGCCGGGCCTCATCCCTCTTCGTGGTCAACACGCTGCTGTTTATCCTTATTGTGGTGCCCGCCATGGTGCTCCTGCGCCAGGCGGGGGTTTGGTGAGGCGCCGTTCATCGGCGCTTGCGGAACCAGCCGAGGAGAGCCCTGATCCTTCCCTTCAATGTGCGGCCCTCCCTCCGGAGAAACTCCTCCCCGCCTTGAGTCAGGGGATAGCCGCCGATATACAGGAGCCCGACAATGTCGTCAAAACGCCTCTTGATGACCAGGACATCCCCGTCGAGATACCCCACATCGATGAGCTCAAGGATCGTGAGGGCGTCCCTGTCATGTATCAATTCCACGGGAAGCATGGAAGACCCGGACCCATGATACAGGTCCATGAGCCGTGTCACCGCCGGATAATATGCCCGCCGGCTTTTCTGGAGTTTTTTTATTTCCTTCTTATAATCCATCTGCTCAGTCTGTGATCCCTATGCTCTTCGCAATCCCTTCTTGGAGCCGGGCCGGTGCCGGCATTAATTACCCCGGGCGAACTCAGCCCTGATGGCTTCCGCCATCAGGCGGTAGCCCTCCACGTTGGGGTGCACCATGTCCATCTGGACCAGGCTCCGTATATCGGTCCCTTCGGCCATCTTCTTTTTCCAGTACAGGTGCACCGGGGCAATGGGAAGGTTTTCCTCCCTGGAAAGCTCGATGAGCCTGCTGTAGAAATTCTCGGCCATGAAATCCTGGTCCTGGTGCATGATCGGCACTGACGTCACGAGGAGGATTTCCGCGTCCGTGTCCGCCCTGATATGGTCGACCATAGTCCTGACCGTGTTCTTGAACTGAACCGGGGGAACGCCGGTGAAGGCGTCATTGAGGGCAAACTGGATGAAAACCAGGTCGGGGTCGCAGTCCAGCACGTCCTCGCGGAGTCGGAACAATCCCCCCTGCGCCGTGTCCCCCGGTATGCCGCGGTTTAATATCGTCACGTTGCTTTTGGGGAAATCCGCCCTCAGCATTTCGGCGATAAAATCGAGATACCCTTTTCTCACCATCCAGCCCTGCGTCAGGGAATCACCGATGGCGATGATCTTGAGGGGATCTCCCGATGCCAGTTTCTGAATCGATTTCTTTAACTTCAAGGCCCACTCCTCTGCCGTATAGAGCCACTATGTCAGCCGCCAGGCTGATTCCGCCATTTTGCAACTGCTATTTCATGCAGTAAACCATATTCTTTTTCAACCATGGCGTTAAATATGACAATTTGGCCGATAAATGAATAAATTTATATATTAATAAAGCAAAAATTATACATTTTTTTTTGATATATAAATATTAATATTGATTTTAGATATACCCTGTTGTAACCTAATACCCTGCCATAAAAATAATATGTCCATGAGACTGTATGTTTAAACGGGCCGTGTATCCCAGGTAAGGGTGATTCAATCTACCTCACAGTTGAATTATCATTACCGCAAGTCAATTACCATGGGAGCTGACTATGAAAATCGAAATCACTATCCTGGGTCTTTTAATGGAAGAAAACCTTTACGGGTACGAGATAAAGAAGAAGATCGTGGAACGCCTTGAAGACTACGTGGACATCAAATTCGGCTCCATATACTATGCCATAAAAAAGGCGGTGGATAACGGCTGGGTCAAGCGGGTCGGCACCGAGAAGGACAGCGGGAACCCCGAACGCTACATCTATGAAATAATGCCGAACGGGAAAAAGTATTACAAGAAGCTCCTGAAGCAGTATTTCGACAAGACCATGATCCACTTCGACATAGACATCGTCCTCATGTTCATAAATTACCTCACCGACGAGCAGAAGAAACAGTTTGTCGAGCAGCGGATGTCGATGCTCAAGGACAAGGTCGAAGCCATCAAAAAGAAAATCGACGAGGATAAAACGCAGTCAGGGGAGCAGTCCTACCACGAGATCTTCACCTACCTGGAGCACCACCTGAAAGCGGAGATGAACTGGCTGAAATCGCTTAACTGGTAGGTCCCGCCGGCGTCAGAGGCTTTTCATCATATCGTCCAGGAAATCGGCCTTTTTTTCCATGACAATGTCTTCAAGCCTGTTCTTGAGCTGGTTTAGGTCATGGTGGGCCCGGTGCGACAGTACCGCGCGCCTGTCCCCGCCGGCGGCTTCTTTATCGAAGAGCTGCTCCGCCAGGGACTTGTTCACCGCCTCGATGCGCGCGACGTTGTAATAGTGCCTCCGCGCCAGGGTGGTGGCGATGCTGGTCAGAAAATCCTTCTGTTTTTCCGCGACGCTCTTCAGGTCCTCCTTCCTGATCCTGGTCAGGACGACGGTGTTTTTCGCCTTCAGCGTGGCGGCGCGTTTTTCCCCGAGAAGGAGCGCCGTCTCGCCTATCACGGTCCCCGCCTGGTCGATCGAGCTGATCCTGCTCCCCTTCATGATCACGTCTATGGCGCCGCTCTTGAGGATGTACATTTCACTCCCGGGGGTATCCTCCTCGCATATGACCGATCCGCGCTGGTATTCAACGTCCATCTCGGAGAGCGCCGCGACGGTGGTCATCGTGGCCGCCTCGGTCGACTTGCAGTATGCCTCTCCCTTTTTATTGGTGAGGGTGTCGGCGTATTCCTCTATGAGATCCTTGAGCCAGGGGAGCCGCCGCTTGTCATACTCCTGCCGGAGCCGGTCAATGATCGTGTAATAGGCAACGGCATACTCGCGGGTTTTTTTCTCCTCTCCCTCAAGATCATCCATGTTCTTCTGAAGTATCTGGCCAGTCAGCAGCACCTGTTTTGCCAGGACCATGGCGACATTGAGGGCGAATGAATAGGTGGCAAGGCCCGGCATGAATTTTTCAATCGGTATCCTTTTGACGGCGCTGCTTCCCTCGGCGACAGCGGTTTCAATGCGGCCGGTGTCCGTGTCCAGGAGACGAGACATGATGATTTCAGTGGCGCCGATGATGAGGTTGCTGCCGCTGATGGCGTACTTGTCGACGTTGGACAGGTAAAAGTAGACTGAGCCTTCACTGAGGAAATATACGGAGTCTGCCGCCCCGGTGGCGGCATACAGCTTTACATACGTCCCGCTCATTGTTATAGGTTTCGCCGTAAAAGGCCGGCTATCCCAGTAAGCCCTTGATGGTTTTCAGAAGTTCTTCCTTGTCGAAGGGCTTCTGGACATATGCCGATGCGTGTATCGCCTGGTCATTCATCTTAATCGTTCTTTCATTGAGGGCCGAAATCACGATGATCCTGGCCTTCGGATCATATTCGCTGATGGCCTGCACCGCCTTCATCCCGTCGAGGCCGCCCATGGTAATATCCATTGTCACGAAATCCGGCCTGAGGGTTTTGTATTTCTCAATGCCGTCAGCGCCGTTGTCCGCCTCGTCAAGAATTTTGTGTCCGCCGCTTTCAAGGGAATCGCGGATAATTTTTCTCATGAATTTGGAATCATCAACAATCAATGCAGCTGCCATCGCATACACCTGAAAAAGGGGTTTAGTGTCACTTGTGAGCAATTCTATAATAATATTGATAATGATCAATAACTTTTATTAATTTCAGGATAATATTCTGATCCGGCCGTATTACATGGCCGGAAAGGGTTTCAGGCATAGTTCTTGACAGCAATACTCACTATCTTTAAGAATATAGGGCTATGGATGCACTCGGATGAGGGATGATCCCGGTGCCGGCATAAATCAAATTGAAGGAGAAGGCCCCATGCGCCGAACGTTGCCCGTTATCCTGCTATCGCTTATCATATCCTGCACGCCGAAGTACATCATTGACCACGCGAAGCCCGTCAGGCCCCTTGACCTTCCCCGTGACGACGCGGCCCACTACACCGCGCAGACGGAGTGGTGGTATTATACCGGCCACCTTCAGGCCGATGACGGCGCCGAGTACGGGTTCGAGGTCACCTTTTTCAAGCGCCTCACCAGCGAGGACCGGGGCCCCGCGTGCCTCTTCCGGGTCCCCGGCCACTGGATCAAGGAAGTGGCCATGCTGGGCCATTTCGCCGTCACCGACCTGGACCGGAAAACATTCAAGTCCACCGAAGTCAACAACCTCGCCCGGCCGTGGAAGGCCGACCCGGACCGGTACCATGTCCTCATCGGCGGATGGTCCGCCGAGGCCAGGGACGGATCCCACATGGTCAGGGCCTCCATGTGCGGCTATTCCATCGACCTCAAGCTGACGCCGGACAAGGCGGCAGCCCTCCACGGCCCCGGCGGCATCGTCGAAAAAGGCGTTAACGCCAACTACTACTATTCCTATACCAGCATGAGGGCTGAGGGCACTATCACGGCAAGGGGGAAGAAAAAAACCGTAGCCGGCAAGGCGTGGATGGATCACGAATTCGGCCCCATGGGCCTGGTGGCGAAAAAGATCGGGTGGGACTGGTTCAGCATCCAGCTGGATAACAACACCGAACTCATGCTGTATCTCATCAAGGACAATGACCATATCGTGCCACAATCGGGGGGGACCTATGTTGACGCGGCTGGAAAGACCCGGCACCTGCAGCTTTCCGATATCAAGATAACCGAGACCGCCACCTGGAAAAGCCCGAAGACCGGGGCCGTGTATCCGGCTGACTGGAACATCTCCATTAAGCCCCTGAACCTGCGGCTGCGGCTGAGACCGATGCTGGCCGAACAGGAGCTGACCCTCAATCCGGTGACCTACTGGGAAGGCGCCGTGACTGTTGACGGCGCCGCCGGCGGGAAACCGGTTACCGGCAAAGGGTATGTTGAGCTCGTCGGGTACGATAAAAAATCCTCATTCGACAAGTATAAATAGCGGCATTATGACGGCAGACAAGGGATCCAGATACCTGCTCCAGGTTCAGAAAACCGTGGGCAGGGCCATTAACCGGTACGGCCTTATCGCCGCCGGGGACCGCGTAGCGGTCGGCGTATCAGGGGGCAAGGATTCCATTGTGCTCCTTGAGTCCCTTGCCGTGCGCCGCCGGTGGATACCGATACATTATGACATCCATGCCGTGCACATTCACGTTAAGGGTGTCACCGCCGGTCTCGACCAGGATTATTACAGAAAATTCTGCGGCGACCTGGACATAACCTTTCATCACCGGAGCATAGAAATCGACCTCAACCGAGACCCGGGCAAGACCGTCTGTTTCGTGTGCGCCTGGCACCGGCGCAAGGAGCTCTTCAGCGCCATCAAGGAACTCCGGTGCCGTCGCCTGGCCCTGGGCCACCACATGGACGACGCCCTGGAGACCCTCTTCCTGAACATGGCCTTCAACGGCTCGATCAGCTCCATCCCGCCGAAGCTGTCCATGTTCGGAGGAGAGTTCGATATCATACGCCCCCTGATACTGCTCAAGGAAAAAGAAGTGGAGCGGTACGCCCGGATCCGGGAGTTTCCCATAGACAAGACCCGGTGCCCATACGGAGACACCACGCGCAGGGCAGACATGAAGCGCCTCATCGGCGAGCTTGCGAAGATGAATCGGAAAGCGAAAAACAATATTTTTAGGTCAATGTCCAATATACATACTGAATACCTTCCGCCGGATTGAAGATGCGGCCGGCGTGTTCATCAAACCATGATCCAAAACGAACGCATAACACACCTGAATGATAAAAAGACCGCGCACGGGAGCTATGTCCTCTACTGGATGCAGCAGTCCCAGCGTGCCGAGTGGAACCATGCCCTCGAATACGCCATCATACGGGCCAACGAGCTCGCTCTGCCGCTTCTCGTTTTTTTCGGCCTGACGCCGTCCTTCCCGGAAGCGAACGAACGCCATTACCGCTTCATGCTCGAAGGCCTGCGCGACACGGCCGCACGGCTCCGCAGGCGCGGCATCGCCGTGGCGGTCCAGTCCTGCTCCCCGGACAGGGGCGCCGTCGAACTCGCCCGCGATGCCGCCCTGGCGGTCACCGACCGCGGCTACCTTCGCATCCAGCGGCAGTGGCGCGCGTCTGCCGCCCAGTCAATGAAATGCCCCCTGATACAGGTCGAGAGCGACGCCATCGTGCCGGTCGAATCGGCATCGCCGAAGGAGGAGTACACGGCGGGCACCTTCCGGCCGAAGATAATGGCCCACCTCCCCTTTTACCTGCACCCGCTGCGCCACGGGAGGCCCCGCGTCGATCCAGCACCCGTCGAATGCGAATCACTTGACCTCGACGACATTGACGCCGTCATCGGGAACAGCGGCATCGACCGGAGCGTGGCGCCGGTGCGGTGGCTCAGGGGCGGCACCGGGGAGGCACAGCGCCTGCTGCGCCGCTTCATTGCAACCAGGCTCGATTTCGTGCCGGAGGAGCGCAACGATCCGTCGAAAGACTGCGTGTCCCACCTCGGCCCCTACCTCCACTTCGGGCAGATATCGCCGCTCTACATAGCGTTGGAAGTGCTGAAGACGAAGTCGCCGGGAAGGGACATGTTTCTCGAAGAGCTCATCGTGCGGAGGGAGCTCAGCCTGAATTTTGTTCATTACAACGACCGGTACGATTCATTCCAGTGCCTGCCCGGCTGGGCGCGAGAGACGCTGAAGAAGCATGGCTGGGACCGGCGCGATTACCTGTATGACGCCGCCGACCTGGAACAGGCGCGGACCCATGACCGGTACTGGAACGCGGCCCAGAGAGAGCTCCTCTTCCGCGGGAAGATACACGGGTACATGCGCATGTACTGGGGGAAAAAGATCCTGGAATGGACGGCATCGCCCGAAGAGGCCTACACGACAGCCCTGCACCTCAACAACAAGTACAGCATCGACGGAAGGGACCCCAACGGCTTCGCCGGCGTGGCCTGGTGCTTCGGCAAGCACGACCGCGCCTGGGGCGAACGCCGCGTCTTCGGTAAAATCAGGTACATGAACGACCGGGGCCTCGCGCGAAAGTTCGACATGGACCGGTATATCGCGAAGGTCGAGTCAGAGCACTAGCGTTATTTTCTGCAGGGCACCATCGCATGATGTCTGCGTCAGGATGAGCCGCCTTCTATCCGTATCGCCACGTCATCATTGACGATTTCCGCCACGGCCGTGCCGCCGCCGGCAAGCCTGCCGAAGAGGACCTCGTCGACGAAGAATTTCTTGATCTTGTCCTGCACCAGCCGGTCGATCTCCCGGGCGCCGAACCTGGGCGAGTAGCCCTTGTTCCCGAGCCACCGGTAGCACTCATCCGTCACCTCGAGGGTTATATGCTTTTCAGAGAGCTGCCGGCGGAACAGGTTGATGGATTTCTTCACGATCTGCACGATGATCTCCTCGTCAAGGTCGTTGAACTTCACCACCGCGTCGAGGCGGTTCCTGAATTCCGGGGAAAAGATCCGGTCCACGGCGTCCTTGATGGCCGTTTCCGTGACCTTGCGGTCGTCGAAGCCCATCTGCGCCCTGCCGATCTCCCGCGCCCCGGCGTTGGAGGTCATGATGATGATGACGTTGCGGAAATCGGCCTTCTTGCCGGTGTTGTCCGTCAGCGTGGCATAGTCCATCACCTGGAGCAGCGTGTTGAAGATGTCCTGGTGGGCCTTTTCTATCTCGTCGAGGAGGAGCACGGCGTAGGGCGTTTTCCGTATCGCCTCGGTGAGGAGGCCGCCCTCCTCGTACCCGACATAGCCCGGAGGCGCTCCGATGAGGCGCGCCACGGTGTGCTTCTCCTGGTATTCGCTCATGTCATAGCGGTGGAGCTTGACGCCGAGCACCTGCGAGAGCTGGCGCGCCAGCTCCGTCTTGCCGACCCCGGTGGGGCCGACGAAGAGGAACGACGCGATGGGCCGGTCGGGGTTGCCAAAACCGGCGCGGTTGCGCTTGATCGCCTCGCACACGTGCTCGATGGCCCCGTCCTGGCCGAATATCTGCCGTTTCAGCTCGATCTCGATGTCCTTGAGCCTGCCCGTCTCCGACGAGGACACGCTCTTCTCCGGGATCTTGGCCATCTTCGCGACGACCTTTTCTATGTCCTGGACCGTTATGGCGATCTCCTCGTCGTCGCTTTCGCGGTACATCCTGGTAAAGGCTCCCGCCTCGTCGATCACGTCTATGGCCTTGTCCGGCAGGAAACGGTCATTGATGTATTTCGCGGAGAGCTCGACCGCCGCCCGCAGGGCCTCGTCCGTGTATTTCACGTTGTGATATTTCTCGTAGCGGTCCTGGAGGCCCGCCAGGATATCATGGGTCTCCTCCATGGTCGTTTCCGGTATCTCGATCTTCTGGAAGCGACGCGACAGGGCCCGGTCCTTGTCGAAATATTTCTTGTATTCCTCGTACGTGGTGGTGCCGATGCACTTCACCTTGCCGTGGGAGAGAAGCGGCTTCAGCATGTTGGAGGCGTCCATGGATCCCCCGGACACGGCGCCGGCGCCCACGACGGTGTGTATTTCATCAATGAAGAGTATCACGTTCTGCATGCCCTGCAGTTCCGCGATGACCTTCTTCATGCGCTCCTCGAAGTCGCCCCGGAACCGCGTGCCCGCGATCAGGGAGCCCATGTCCAGGGAATAGATCTTGGCGTCCTGGAGGGGCCGCGGCACCTCGCCGCGGGAGATGAACTGCGCCAGGCCCTCGGTAATGGCGGTCTTGCCAACGCCGGGGTCGCCGACGTGTATCGGGTTGTTCTTGATGCGGCGGCAGAGCACCTGGATGGTGCGCTCGATGATGTCCTTCCTCCCGATCAGCGGGTCAAGCTCGCCGGCTTTCGCCCTCTCCGTCAGTTCCGTGGTGAAGGCCTCGACGGCCTTCTTGCCCGGCTTTTTCTTCTCCCTCACCTCCGGCTCTGCCTCGGCTTCGCCTCCCGCTTCCATGTCACCTTCCCCTTCGGGAGGATACTGGGACACGCCGTGGGAGATATAATTCAGCAGGCTGTAGCGGGTTATTCCCTCCTCCTGGAGGAAAAAGGCCGCGAAGGACTCCGATTCGTCGAATATCGAAACCAGCACGTCGCTGATCTCGAGCTCCTCCTTCTGCGCCGACGACGTGTGCCAAATGGCCCGTTCGAGGACGTTCTTGAAACCCTCCGACTGGACCGGTTCGTCGCTTTCCACGGTGGTGATATGCTTGTCGAAGAATTCCTTGATCTTGCGGCTCAGGTTGTCGATATCCCCGCCGCTCCCCCGTATGATGTCCCTTCCGGTTTCGTTGAACAGCGTCGCGTACAGGACGTGCTCCGGCGTGAGGTACTCATGCTTGCGCATCTTGGCCTCCTGGAAGGCGGCCATAAGAATATTATTCAATTCATGGTTAATTTCCATCATGCTTCCTCGTATGAACACTTGAGCGGGAACTCCCGCGCCTTCGCCATCTGGTGGACCTGCCCCACCTTGGTCACCGCTATGTCCAGGGTGTAGACGCCGCACATGCCCGCTCCCTTCTTGTGCACGTCCAGCATGACCTGGACCGCCTTCGCGGCGGGCATGTGAAATATCTTCATGAGGACCTCAACGACAAAATCCATGGTGGTATAATGGTCATTGTGAAGGATGACCCGGTACATCTTCGGCTCGCCGAGTCTCTTCTCGGTCTTGAGGCTCTGGTCCTCTTCAAACTTATATCCTGCACCGGTGTTATCCGGCATGATTGTCCTCCGAATAAGCGGTTACTGGCATATTAATTATACAAAGAAAGAACGATTTCGTCACATATTTCGTTAAAATAGTGGGCATTCCCCGTCTCCTGTATCAGCCAGACAACAGGGAATATTCCTATTTTTCAATACTTTTATCTCCTTCCCTGGTCCATATCTCCCGTGACCAGTCGAAGGTCTCATGGGGGTGGAAATGGCCCTTATAGGCCATGTGCTGGTTTTCTTCTATATAATAACCGAGGTAATAGTATGGCAGGCCGAGGGACGCGGCATGTTCCGCTTCTCGCATGACACTGTAGGTGCCGAGGCGGTATTTTTCGAAGGAAGTTTTATAGATATAATAGATAGAGCTCAAGCCTTTACTGGAAACGTCAATAAATCCGACAGCAATTAGCTTATCCCTGAGAAAGTATTCCGACTGCAGGGTCGGACACGACCTGGTGTAAAAGGCAGTGAAAAAATCGTTCTCCTCGCTCTCCTTGCCGAAGCGGTTCAGGGAATGGTCACGGTATATCTCGAAAATCTCGTCCCGGTATTCCAGCTCGTTGAATCTGACCTCTATCCCCTCGCAGCCGCGCAGGACCCGGCGCTGGCTTTTCGTGGGCGTGAACTCCCCGGCAAGGACGCGCAGGGGAACGCACCGCCGGCATTCGCCGCAGCTCGGCCGGAAATAATACTCTCCGAACTTTCTCCAACCCCGGCACAGCAGCTCCTCCAGGTCGTTTGCCGTCAGGTCATAGGCGAAAAAATATTCAAACCGGCAGTTTCTTTCGGGAAGATAGGTGCAGGGCCCCCAGGGACTCAGGCGCGGCTCTTGGAGAAGTATCATAGTGCCAGCTGTATCGCTCCGAGGACACTCATGAGGAATATGATCACATAGGAATACGTTCCGGCGAACTCGTTGTCCTTCTTCTTCCTGAATAACAGGTGGATTCCTCCATGGAAGATGAGAAAAATATTAACGACAAGGGTAAATAGATAATAATATTCATTGTCGCTGTTCATGATAAAATAGAGAATAATGAAGCAGAGTGGAAGATGGAGGATCGAGAACACCAGGTATCCCCTCTCCTCCGGCAGGTCTTTCAACCCGACAAAGAGCTTCCATTCTTTTCTGCGGATCGCGTCCATCTCGTGGAGGATCAGCAGGGAGATGGTAAGGATGAATAGATAGTTCTTAAGCATGTTCAGTTTCTCCGATTAATATCATCTGGCAAATTTAATCTGGCCTAATATATCCATGGCACCAATAATTTCGTCCGCTCCATGTACTCAAGATATTGATCGTTAAAATGATTAATCAACACTTTTTCTTCAATGGAAATGCGGTACAGAGCCGCGAGAAAATTCGGCAGAAAAAGAAATACTATTGAGAGCCAGTTTGCAAAGGCAAGGCCGCACCCCAGAAAAATCAACGACTGGCCCAGATATGAAGGATGACGGATATATTTGTATATTCCGGAAGTTATCAATTGGTGATTATCGATGATTTTCACCGTATAGGTGAAGTGCTCCGCCAGTGTCCGTATCGCCATTAATCTGATCGATAGGCCGGTTGCAATCACAAGGAACCCGGCGAGCGATATGTATGGGAATAACGCCTCAATTTTTCCATATCCGGCAAATGAGACCGGAATTCCAATACCATATCCTAAAAATATTGTAGAATAAAAGATGATTAAACTGTAACTGTCCCTGTTCTCGGAACCAGCATGTATTTTCTCTTTCCTTATTGCTGAAACTCTCTCATAGGCGCCCCATATCAGCAAAAACAGGAGAGTTACAACATTAATTATTGTTGCGTGATTATTCATATAAGATCTTCTCCATTCACTATATTCTCACACCAAAAAATCACGGGATATTGATCACTATTTCCCCGTATAAAGATACAAAATATTTTCCGGCTATTTTTCAATAATTATTTTTTAATAAATCACCTAACAACTGTTAAATGATTCAATTCATGAAGCTGATTTCCTAAAAAATCTCTTCATTATATTATTGAAAACTTTTAGCGACATAATCCAGAAAATAATTGACATTTTTTGAATATGTGCTATTTTTTTCATAAGCAGTAAAAAAAATGAAAGAAAAAATCGTCATACACGATCTTCACAAGTCATTCGGACCAAAAGTCGTTCTCGATGGCCTTGATCTTACTGTGTATGAAAGCGAAATTCTCTGCATCATCGGCATCAGCGGCGTCGGAAAATCGGTCATCCTGAAAAATCTTATCGGCATTCTCGAGCCTGACAGCGGCTCGATCTTCGTGGACGGCGTTGAATTCACCGGCGCCGACGCGGAAACGCGCCGCGCCATCCTGTCAAAATACGGCATACTCTTCCAGGGCGCGGCCCTCTTTGATTCTCTCAACATTTACGATAACGTCGCCTTCGGCCTGAGAAGAAAACACGTGCCTGAAGATCAGATAGAAAGAATAGTGCCTGAGATGCTGGAGAATGTCGGCCTCCGCGGCGTTGAATCGAAGCGGGTGTCGGAGCTTTCCGGCGGCATGCAGAAGCGGGTCGGCCTTGCCCGGTCCATCGCCCTGCATCCTGAAATCATGCTCTACGACGAGCCGACGACCGGCGTCGACCCGATCACCGGCGGCGCCGTTGACAGGCTCATCAAGAAAATGCGCGATACCATCGGCGTCACGTCCGTTGTCGTGACCCATGACATGCGCTCGGCCTACCGCCTGGCGGACCGCATTGCCATGCTCTACGAGGGGAAAATCATCTGCACCGGACCGCCGGACATCTTCAGGAACACCGACAACGCACCCGTGCGGCAATTCATCGAGGGGAGGGCCCATGGACCGATCCAGGTGCTCTAACCGGCTCATGACGGCCGCCGCTGCCGCGCTTTTTCTCTTCGCGGCCTGCGAAAACCGTTTCAGCGGCTATTACGGCACTGCGCTCTCCGCCGACCATCACTGGCTGAAAGACAAAAAAATATTCGTCGATCCGGGCCACGGCGGCGGAGACCCGCGCGACCGCTACCGCACCGGGCCCAACGGCGTGTCAGAGCCGGAACTCAACCTCAAGGTCGCCGTCATCCTCGCGGACATGCTGAACGCGGCCGGGGCGAAGGTGGAACTGAGCCGCACCGGATCGTCGGGCGATCCCGATCACGAACGGGCCCGGAAAGCCCGACAGTGGAAACCGGACCTTCTTGTCAGCATTCATCATGGCAGCTCCCTCAGGAGCGCAGACAACGTGAATTATCCAACCGTGATGATATGGGGCAGCAGGGAAATTCAGCCGGCCAGCTTTGATTTTGCCCTCGATCTCATCGATGAATTCAATAAAATTATGGATGAAAAAGGCATAATCGTCTCTGATTTCACCCTTTACCGGGAAGGAGGCGCGACGATTTTGCGCGAAACCAGCCATCTCTGCCCCGGAATCATCGGTGAAGCTGGTTTTTACACGAACATCAAGCATTCCATACGGCTGAAGGACAGGCTGTACCTCGAAAAAGAGGCAGAGGCCTATTTTTACGCCATTTCGCGCTATTTCAAGAGGGGAACACCTTCAGCTGAAGTGCATTTTTCCTGTCCGGTGAGCAACAGCGGCTTCAGCGTCAACCTGATCAGCTGCGATACGCCTATCATGACCATACGCGCGCTGAGCGGAAACGATTTTCGGGGCATCAACGAGAAATCTCTCCGCATATCCCTTGACGGCATCGCCGTGGGACACCGCCGCATATCGGAAGATCTATTTGAGGTTAACTACGGCAGGTTCCTCTATCCCGGTTTTCACCGGCTGAAATTTCAGTTCAGGAACCTGCAGGAGCAGAGCAGCATGATCCTCACCGCCCCGTTTACCGTCGAGGTGCGGCCGGGAGACTATAAACGGCTGGTTTCCGAAGGAAAAAAACTTGTCTCAAGCCGCCGCAGCGTGCGCGAAGGCATCAAAATGCTCCTTTCAGCCCTTTCACTCGGCCATGCTGAACCGGGAAATGAAAAAATAATGCTCGACATCGCGCGCGGATTCGCTCGTATCGGCGACAGGTCAAGCGCTGAATATTACACGAACAGGTTTCACCTGATGTATCCATCGCGGACGACCACCAGTGATCGAGAAAATTTTTCCGCGCAAAATAATTTTCGGGTTCCACTGGAGTATCTCGGCAAACAGGTTCATGTAGTGCAAAAAACATGTTCGCGAGGGAAAGATGAACGAAGAATTAAAAATAAATTTAGTGCGCTGAAAATAAATTTTTTTCTAGACAAGAAAAAATTAATATAGTATAATGCTCACAAGTTTAAAAAAGAGAAGGTATTAATGAATTCGTACACGCACAGCATCGGAACGTTTATCGGCAAAGGCGGTACGGAAATATTTTTCCAAAATTGGAGCGTCGATAATCCTCGCGGCATATTCGTAATTGCTCACGGCGTCGGAGAGCATTCGGGAAGATATAACAACATAATCAGCGAACTCAGCAATAGCAACGTTTCAATTTACGCGCTCGATCACCGCGGACACGGAAGATCAGGCGGGAAACAGGGCCATGTTGAGTCCTTCATGGATTATGTGTACGATCTCAAGATCTTCATCGACCTCATCAAGGAAGACATCAACAATAACCGGCTCATTCTCATGGGGCACAGCATGGGCGGCGTTATTGCCTGCAAATACGCACTCACCTTTTCCGAAGACATAGACGGCCTCATTCTTTCTTCACCCGGCTTTGTTCCGGCCTTCAGGGTGCCGGGATGGAAAACGAAGCTGGCGGGCATCTTATCGCGCTATGCTCCTTCCTTCACCATGCCGACAGGCCTCGACACGGGCGGCCTTTCCCGCGATCCGGCCGTGGTAGACGAGTACGAGAATGACCGCCTGGTGCACGGCATGGTATCGGCACGGTGGTATACCGAGATGACGAAAACCGCCGGGGAATGTCTGGACAGGGCAATGGAGATCAGGATGCCCCTTCTTGTCTTCCACGGTGATGCGGACAGGATCGTCGACTACCGGGGAAGCGAAAAATTTTTCAACAATGCGTCATCGATAAAGAAGGACCTGCACATCCTGAAAGGTTTTTATCATGAAACCATGAACGATACGGAGAAAAAAGCGATTCTTCAGATCGTTGCGCGTTGGACAGACGGCATTACCGGCAGGAAAAAAACATCAAAAGTGGCTAAAAAAACCAAATCAAATAAACCGATAATTAAAACGGCAAAGAAATCTGTTGCAAAGGCAACAAATGTATCTTTTAGAAAGGGCTCCCCTAAAAAGGGCGCTAAAAATTTTTAAAAAAAAGGAGTAAAAAAAATCGTGGGAACAAAAAAAGTAGCTAAAAAAACCGTGAAGAAAGCTGCAAAGAAGACTGCGAAAAAAGCTGCCAAAAAGAAAAAATAAGTTGCTGGGAAGGCGGGGCCAAAACCCCGCCTTTTTTTATCCTACCACTGACAATCATTACATCCCTTTGTATCCAGCTCGGGCGAGCAGCATCAGGACTCATGATGATCATGTTGTCATTTCATCCGGAGAGACCCAGTGGCAAGTCGTTGTGCCCCGGCAGCAGTGCTGCTGCGATGGCACGGGAACACGGCAGAGGGAAAAAGTGCTGACAGCCGATGGCAATCGGCGTTGCGGCTTAATCCATGAACACTTCTATTTTATTGTTTCCCATCCTGATGGCCCGCTTCACGGCCAGTTCCGATTTTTTAATGAGGGCGTCAAGGACAAGGTCATTCAGAAGGTTGCTGTCCACGGAGTTGTTTTTTGCTATCTGCTTCGGATCCAGTTCGGCAACGCCTATCGACAGCGAGATCTGCATCCTCGAATCGTTTATCACCAGGGGCTTTTTGGCAAAGGCAGCAATGATCCGCTTCGCCACTTTTTCCGCGTTGTGCTTGCCTGATCCGGGAAGAAAAATAAGGAAATCGGACACCGTGTACCGCCCGATCTTGTCATAGGGCCTGCAAGAAACCTTCATCCGTCTGCCGCACTCGACGAGAACCTCGTCCATGACGGCAATGCCGTGCAGCTCAATCAGTTCCTTGAAATTCGTTATGCTCGTCACCATTGCGGAAATGTATTTCATCTCCCGGGACGCCCTTCCCATTTCCTTGAGCACCTCGTCCAGGAGGGACCGGCGGTTGAAAAGGCCGGTAACCGGGTCTTCCTTAACCAGGGTCAGCATTTTCTTCTTGTTCCGCTGCATTTCTTCTTCCAGCTTGATGATCCGCTCGGCGATCTTCATCCTCGACAGGATCTCTTCCTTGCCGAAAGGCTTGAAAATGAAATCATTGGCCCCGGCCTGGAGAAATTTTTCGATGGCGCCTTCCCGCTCCCTGGTCGTGACCACCAGGAGATAATAGAACCTGTTTGACTTGATTTTGCGTATCCGCCGGCAGAGCGACTCGATGTCGAAATCGCCCGATGCCCAGTTGATAATGGCCACCTGTATATTGTTTTTCTGGATATCCGCCAGGACGTTATCTATCCCTTCGGAAACAACTAGTTTCGGTTTATACCCCTTCAGGGAACTGGACACCGCTGACTTGAAGGACTGGTTGCTGTTAACCAATAACACGTTCATAGGCTACTCCCGTTGCGGCGGGATTGATCGCTGCGAAATTCCCGCCGTAGATGGCTGTGCGCGGCACTTGGTATTTCGTTTCAGAAACGTCCCGAAAATCACTGAATACTACGATCCTGTTATCAATTTGTCAATCAAATAAATGAATCGGCAGTCTATCCCCGGTAATCAGCCCGCGCTCGTGTCGCATTCACCTGTTATTCTATGTCCACGCGGTAGGGGAACAGGTACAGGGCCCGTTCATCCTTCAATTTCAAATACTCCGCATTCTGCAGCAGGCCCCGAACCTGCTCGGACAGCATTTTAAATTCAGGCAGCTTGAAAAGTTCAAAGAGGGGGCCCCGCTCATCGGGGAACTTTGCGACTTCAAAGCGGTCGTCTATCCGCGCCAGGTACCGGGCGTATTCCACCGCCGCGACGATGCCGCCGTTCTCATCCGCGAGCCGCTTGTCAAGAGCCTGGGACCCGGTAAATACGCGCCCCTCGGCGACCCGGGCGATGTCGGCGGCGCTCATCCGGCGCGCCTCCATGACCTTCCCGGTAAACCGGTCGTAGGAGAAGTCGATCCCCTTTTGCAGAAGTGCCGTCTCCTTTCCGGTGAGACGGCGCGATTCGGAAAAGATATCAGCGAACTCGCTCATCTTGATGACGTCTTTATGTATGCCGAGCTTCCGGTAGAGCTCCTCCAGGGTGATCTTGCCGAAGACAACGCCGATCGATCCGGTCGTCGTGCCGGGGTTTGAGAAAATCCTGCTGCCGGTGCACGCCACGTAGTATCCCCCCGAGGCCGCGATATTTCCGAAGGAAAACACCACCGGTTTCCGGTATTTTTTCTTCAGCCTCACCAGGGCGTCCCACATGACGTCCGATGCCGCGGCCGATCCCCCGCCGGAATTGACGCGGATCACCACCGCCTTCGCGGCCGGGTCCCTGAAGGCCGTCTCCAGGGCCTTCCGGTACGCCTCGTCACCGATGGACCTGAACCATCCCGTATCAAAAGAGTCGCCGCTCACGATGGATCCCTCGATGACGACGACGGCGATCTTCGGCACCATGCCCCACCGGTGATCGACGTTCTCTTCCTTAAGGTAGGATGAGAGGCTCACCACTGAAATGCCCCGTCCTATCGACTCAACAGCATCATCGGGATAGCCGATGGAATCGACAAAACGGTTTTTCACCGCTTCGGCCGGCTCCAGCGAGCCGCGGGCAAAGATATCGTCAATGGTTTCCCGGGAGATGCCGCGGTCAGCCATGATGTCGTCGACGTACTGCCTGTTCAGGTCCGAAAGAAGCGAGGTAATATTTTCACGGACCGCCTCGGACATCTGCTCGCGCGTGAAGGCCTCGTTGAATGATTTATAGGTTCCGCGCTTGACCGATTCGAAACGCACTCCCACTTTGTCCATCAGCCCCTTGAAGAAATAGACCTGGGCCTTGAGTCCCGTGATGTAAAAGGGGCTGTTGGGTGTGAAGAAGATGCGGTCAGCCGCAGAGGCGAGATAGTATTCCTTGTTTCCCGGAGCCGACATGACCGCGTAAACCTTCTTGCCGCGGGAACGCGCCTTTTTCAGTCCCTGGCGGAGCTCCTGCACCTGGGCTAAACCGGGACCGGCGCCGTTGATCTGGACGATGATGCCGTCGAGGGCCGGATCTCCGGCGGCGCGGTCGATGGCCGCGGCGACGTCATAGAACACCGTGGCTTCCGTTCCCCAGAAGCTCCGCTTCTCGATCTCGCTGACGGACCCGTCCACGACTATCTTCAGGTACCTTCCCCGTCCCGGCAGCGCCAGTGCCGACCTGTTCGCCGCCAGGGAGAAGGAACAGCCGAAGCTGTTCCGGTCCGGCGCCCCGCCGCCGTACATGCCGCGATAGTAATGCGCCTCGATGCCGGCCGAGGGATAGGAGTGAAACCATAGAGGCATCGAAAGGCCGAAGAGAAAACTCCTGTGTATGTCGCCGGTCACGAAAAGCGAGATGTCATACCAAAGTCGCAGATCCGCCGTGAACCGGTAATTCAGTCCAGAGGGCCTGTCGCCTTTTTCATAGACAACATCCATGGAAAGGGTGAGGCGGTCCCACCAGGGCCTGAGGGAAACCGAATAGATCTGCCGCCATTTGGTCCTGTTCCCGTTGACAATTCCCCACGCGTCGTCCATGACGAACCCGAATGACACATAGCGCCACGGCCTGAGGAGCAGGCCGAAGTCAATGCCCCGGTATCCCTTGAAGCTTCTCACCGACGATTTGCTGAAGGAATAACTCAGACCGAAGCCGAAGATATTTTTTATCATCACCCCCTTGGTGAAGGAAAAATAGGAGGCGCCGGCATGATCGATAGCGTCTATGTTCTTCAGATATATGTCCTGGAAGCGGCCGTAGAGAAAGGTGAAACCCCAGTATCCCGCCTGGACAAAATGGTCGCCGCTCTTTCTCCCGTCATAGAATGAATACTGGTAGGCGACAAGGGGCGTGCTCTGGAGATCGGCAAAAACAGGGTTTATCGTCTGACCGAAGGGCCCGGAAGTGTAACTTGCGGAGCCCCGCTCATGGATGGTGAAGGGATTGTCCGCGGCGTGGAGGGTACTGGATGAGGGAAACAGCATCGCAGTTGCTGATGAAACGACCAGCAACAGGTAATAATATCTTTTCATCATGCCGTTACCCGCGTTACGAGATCGTTGAAATCATTCCGTATCACTTCGAATATCTCATCTATGCTTCCCGTCCCGTCGAGGACAAGAAACCGCCCGTCAGCGATGGAAAGAAAATTCTCCCGTACCTTCTGCAACAATGATTCCTTTTCAAAGACTTCCTGTTCTCCGCCGCTGCGGACCGTGACCCGTTCCATCGCCCGGTCAGGCGGCAGATCGACAAAATAAACACGGTCCGGTTCCGGGAAGTTCATCTTCCTGTTCTCGGCGATAATCTGTTCCGGCGCCATGCCCGCCGCACCCTGATAGGCAGCGTTGGAAAAATAGTACCGGTCCATGATGATGATCCTGTTTTCCCTGAGGGCTGGGATAATGTTTTTTTCCGCGTCCTCCTGCCGGTCGAGGAGAAATAGCCTCATCTGCTCCTCCGCCGGCGCCATCTCTTTTTCCCTGAGCATGGCCCGTATCTTCCTGCCCCACCGGCCGTCCGTCGGCTCCGCAAGCTTTACCGCCGGGAGTCCCAGCGACACGGCGTGCCCGAACAGGAGGTCGCACTGCGTCGACTTGCCCGACCCGTCGATCCCCTCGAACACCACGAAGAGCGGCCGTTTCATTATGGCGTACCCCCGCGGTCGCCCCGCAGGGCCGGCATCACGCGCTCGGAGAAGAGCATGGCGGCGGCCACGGTGGCGATATTCAGGCCGAGGAACCCCACGACGGGGATGAAGGTCATCAGGAACATCGAGGAGCCGAGCCCGGTGACGGTCCTCTTGAAGCGCCAGGCCACCGCCATCTTTTCACGGAAGTTGTAGCGTCGCCGCTCCAGGGGAAAGTCGAAAAACTGGAACCCGATAAAGAAAGACGTGGCGAGGAAACCTGTGACCGAATAAAGGACACTCCCCGCGGCCGGTATCAGGTGCAGGAAAAGGAGAAGAAGCTGAATCAGCACGATGAGACACAGGAGCTTGACCACGTTGCCTATTACGCGGAAGATGTCCCTGACGACAGCGGGAATGGAAAGCTTTTCATCGAACCTGGCACCCGTCATGGTCTCCTCCACCCTCTGCGAAAGAAAATCGTTGAAGGGGGCGGTAATGACGCTCCCCAGGACGGAATAGAGAAGCACGATGAGGATTGCCAGCAGGAGTACCAGCAGCGGTGCCAGGACGAATTCGAACAGCCGGTTGTACCACGCGGAGCCTTCGACCAGGCTGAAGAGCGGATCATAGACAGCGGTATAGATGAAGAAGACCACAGACGAAAGAATGACTATGTTCAGCAGAAAGGGAACCGCGAAATATTTTATCATTCCCCTGTTAGAGCGGATGAAACGGACCGACCGCGGTGCGGCGGTCAGGCCGCGCAAGAAGGAATCGTCAGTCCGCACGCCGTCTTTGAAGAGTTGCGTTGCCGTAGGTCCCATGTCACCGATCAATCCTCCGGCATCGCGGTCTCTTTCCAGGCGGCCCTGCGGAGCCGGTCCATGATGGCCAGTCCGAGGCCCTGCTCCGGCACCGCCTCTGCCATGATGACCCGCACGTTCATCTTGTCCAGGCGGTGGAGGGACGAGAAGAGGTTGGCCGCCGCTTCCTTCAGGTCCCCGTCAGAGGAAAGAATTTCAGTGCGGTTTTCCGGTATGGTAAAGTCGGGCTTCCTGAAAAGGAGGAACCCCGCGTCTTTCCGCGAAAAATCAATCTCGCGGATGCTCCCGGCAAGATACACCGGTATTGACGGCGAATAGTGAGACGGCAGCTGTCCGGGCGCTTCGGGGCCCTTCGCCGTTTCCACCCCCCTCTCCACCGGGCCGATCACGGCCTCGATCTCCTCGACGGGAACGCCCCCGGGACGCAGGATGACGCTTTTCTCGCCCGTGAGCTTTATAATCGTGGACTCCACGCCCACGGCGCAGTCGCCCCCGTCGATGATCATGTCAACGCGGTCCCCCAGCTGGTCCAGGACATGGGCGGCCTTGGTGGGGCTTATGTACCCGAAGCGGTTGGCGCTGGGCGCCGCTATGGGGGTCCCGGAGCCCATGATAAGGTCCCGGGCTATGAGGTGGTCCGGCATGCGCACCGCCACCGTGTCTAGTCCGGCGGTGACGATGTCCGGCACCAGGTCGTTTTTCGGCAGAACCATGGTGAGGGGACCGGGCCAGAACCTGCCGGCGAGCCTCCCCGCCCGGCGGTCGATGGAAATGGCAAGCCGCGCCATCTGGGAAAGGTCGGCGATGTGGACGATGAGCGGGTCGAAGAGGGGCCGTCCCTTGGCCTCGAAGATGCGCGCCACCGCCAGGGGATTGAAAGCGTCCGCGCCGAGGCCGTACACGGTCTCGGTGGGAAAGGCCACGATGCCCCCGGATTTTATGACAGACGCGGCCTTCCGCATCACACCCCGGGAGGGATGGGATATCCGCATCGGCCCCGCCGCGGGGCCCGCGAACCGGGAGCTCAGGCGCTTCGCCAAGTCATTCAGGGACATCAGCCTCATAATGACTTATCATACAACCAGTGATTGCATAATTACAAGAAAAATCTTTGACGGCACGTAAAATTATTAAGGCGGCATGCCCCCCTATGATCGACCGTTCCCGCAGACAGCGTATGGAGAATCACCGCTCCGCAATGTAATATTTCTTGACAAAACCCTCCGGTGGAGCGATTTTTTTTATCATCACACAACGTGTCAGGCACACCGGCGCCCGTTCGGCAAAAAGTTCGGGACCATGGGTATTTTTTTGTGCATTTTATCATGCGCCAAAAACATTATTAATAGGTAGGCAGAGTGAACCAGCGGGTCGTGAAAAGAAAACAGGTGGAGGAGTTTTCTTTGGCATACATGGAATATTATCCGGTCATTTACAGTTCAGTCCTCTCCCGCATCCAGAGGAGGGTGGACGCGGACGACATCTGCCAGGAAATATTCATCATTTTTTTCGACAAGTTTGAGACGATCGAAAACAGGCGGACCTGGCTCTACGGCACCATGAAAAACGTCCTCTACAACCACTACCGTAAAAAGAACATGAATGTGGCCCTGGTCGATGATTTCGACGACGTGGGACTGACCTTCACCAACGGCTTCCGCGACACCCGGATCCTTATAGCGGAGGCCATGGAGAAGGTCGAATGCACCGAGGATGAGCGGATCATCCTGGAGATGGTGGCCACCTATAATTACACCTATACCCATGTGGCGGAGGCCCTGGGACTGTCGCGGCGCCAGGTTGAATACCGCTATGCCCAGGTGGTCAAGAGGATACAGGATTATTTCAGCCAGAAAGGCATCAAGGACATCGCACAGCTACTATGAACCATAACCCCGAACATTTCACGGCGCTGACGGGAAAATACAGGCTGTCCCACCCGGTATCCATGGATGACCAGCGCTACATACTCGACAGCACCCGCCCGAGCCTGACCGCACTGCTGAAGCGCAAGGGTGTGTACGGAACGGCCCTCGGGGCCGTTATCCTGCTGCTGGGCATTTCCAGAAGGGCAGGCGTTAGCCTTACCATGGTCCAGGCCAAGATCGCGGCGGGACTGACCGCAACGGTCCTGGCCGCCGCGTCCGTTGCCGCCACGGTTACCGCGACAGGCTACATAATGAAGAGGATCGATGATTCGAAAAAATCAGGCAGTGAAAAAAAGGACATCCCTGTGCCGGACCTGAAAACCGACGACCAGATCCGGCAGCACTACAACAAGCTGGAGGAAGTGCACCTCGATGACGGCACCCGCCTTGTCGGCGCGGTGATCTTCCAGGACAGGACAACGATAAAGGTTCACACCATCCATGGGGTGGTTCAGCTTCCCGTGACAAGCGTTCAGAGCATTACAGTACGCTGAGCGGCGCGCCAGAGGGCAGGGTCCATGAAACCAGAGAGAGAATACCGGAACAAGCTCATATCCCCGGAAGAACTTCTGGAACTACTCAAGCCGGGCAACAGGGTCTTCCTGAGCAGCGGCCCCGCCATGCCGTCCAGGTCGGTGGGGGCCATTGTCGCTTCGGAGAACGTCAACATCCAGGACCTGGAGCTGATACAGCTCATCACCCTGGGTGACCTTCTCGCGAAGGACGCCTGCCACGAGCGCAAGTACCGCCTCAAGACCTTCAATATCGGCGAGACCATCAGCTGCGAATTCAACGAGGGGAACGTCGACTTCATACCGGCAAACCTCATGGAGATACCCCTGCTTCTGAAAAGCGGCGCCGTCGGCATCGACGTCGCCATCGTCACGGCTTCCCCGCCGGACCGCAACGGCTACATGAGCCTGGGCGTCGCAGTGGACGTGTCCAATATCGCCGTCCAGATGGCGCGCACCGTGGTGGTCGAGATCAATCCCGCCATGCCGGTGACCTACGGCGAGACCATGATCCACCTCAATCAGGTGCACCGCGTGATCGAAAGCGACTGGCCGATTCTGGAGCGGCCCTGGAAGAAGTGGGACGACCAGCTTGACCGCATCGGCTGGCACATCGCAAACCTCATCGAGGACGGGTCCACCGTGTCCCTTCACGCGGGGCGCACCTACGACGCCATCGCCTCTCACATGAAGGGAAAGCGGAACCTGGGCATCTACACCAACGTCGTGTCGGACTGGGTCATGGAGCTGGTCGAGGCCGGCGCGGTGCCCTACAACCGCAGCCGCTACCGGGGCGGCCAGGTGACCTCCAGCTACTGCTACGGCACGCGGGCCCTGTACGACTACGTTGACCGCAACCCGATCTTCGAGTTTTATCCGATCGCGCGTCTGGTCAACCCGAACGTGATCCGGCGGATCCCCACCATGGTGAGCATCATGAACGTCCAGCAGATCGACGTGTCGGGCGAATCGGTCATCTTCTATCCGGGGGACAACCTCCTGTCCGGCTACGAGAGCAAGTTCATCTTCGCCATGGGCGCCGCCCTGTCCAAGCGGGGGAAGACCATCATCGCCGTCCGCTCGGTGGACCCGGAAGGGAACAGCAACATCGTCATTTCCCATGACCGCAACCGGCAGCGGGTCCGGGCAACCCTGGGATACGCCCGGTACGTGGTGACCGAGTTCGGCGTGGCGAACCTCTTCGGCAAATCGATCAGGGAGCGCGTCATCTCCCTCATCGACATCGCCCACCCCGACCACCGGGAGAGCCTTCTCGAGGAGGCGAAGCGGTTCGGCTACGTGTACAAGGACCAGATCTATGTCATCAAGAACGCGAAGAACTATCCCGTCGAGCTGGAAACCGTTAAGTCCTTCAAGGACGGCCTCGAGGTGAGGTTCAGGCCCATCAAGCCCTCCGACGAGGACATGATGCGGCGCCTCTTCTACCAGTTCTCCGATGAATCGAAATACCTCCGCTATTTCGCGAAGATACAGACCATGCCGCACGCCAAGATGCAGGAATACGTCAACATCGACTATGTCGACACGGTCTCCATCGTGGGGATCATATCCAGGGACCGGTCCGAGGAGATCATCGCCGAGGCCCGGTATTCATATTACCCGCGGGAAAAAACGCACGAGCTCGCCTTTATTGTCGAAGAGGCCTATCAGGGCAAGGGCATCGCTTCCTTCCTGGTCGAATACCTGCTGAAGATAGGGAAGGAGCGGGGCCTGGCGACGCTCTGCGCGACGGTGCTTCCGGAGAACAAGAAGATGCTCAGGGTCTTCGACAGGTCGGGCGTGGCCCACACATCGAAATATTCCGACGGCGTTATCGCAGTTACATTCACACTGCAGTGATCCGCCGCTCATATACCAACAAACAAGAACGGAGACGCGTCTTATGAAACAACATCTCACCGCATATTTTTGCGCCGCCCTCGCAGCGGTGACGCTCCAGCCGGCGACGGCTGGGTACAGCAACCCCGTTTCGGCGGAAGAATCAGACCGCATCATCAAAGCCGCCTTTGAGCAGGGAATCGGCATCTATAAAAAATACAGCGGCGTGGAGTCGCTCAGGAAGGAGGTTGTTTCGGAATACGACCCCGCAACGAAAAAACTGAAAAGCGTTTCAGAGCTGACCATAAAGCGGAAAGACTTTTTTTACAGGGAGCCGGAGATCGAGGTTCTCACGTATAAAAAAGACGGCAAGGACATGGCACCCTCTAAATTCCGCGTCATGAAGGCCATGCCCCTCTACCCTGTCTTTGACGAAAAGGGCCGCGACAACTACCTGATAACCGTTGCCGAAAAGATAAAACATGACGGACGGCAATGCTATCGCATCCAGGTGGATCCCCGCAGAGAGACATCGCGTCATTTCAAAGGAAGCATCTTCGTGGCGGTAAACAGCATGGAAATGGTCGGCATCGAAGGGACCATTGCGAAGCTTGACTTCCCCATCAAGGATTTCCGGATAACGGTTAAAACAAAACTTTTCAACAATGTTCCCGTTACCCAGTCCGGGGAATTCCAGGTGCGGATCAACGTGCCGGTTTTTTATCCCGACACCCTGATCGTGTCCACCCTGGAGACCATTGAGTCGAAGCTGATGCTGTAACGGCGCGCCATCATGCGCCGTTACAGCCGCGCATCCGGCCGTTTCGTGCGAAAAACAATCAGCGGTCAATCCGTGGAAGAATAGGTGCTTATAATTTTTTCCCAGACCGCTATGAGGGCGGCGTCGTTTGAACTGGCAATACGGGAATTGCGCAGCACGTCAAAGCGCCCCCCCTCCAGCCAGGTATAGATGCGGGAAGCCGCGATCGCGGCGTTATCCGTGCCGTGGCAGACCTTCACCAGCCTCCGCATCTCCTCGAGGGAGAAGAAGTTCCGGTAGCCGTTCAGGATTATGATGAAAAAGGTCCCGTCCTTTCCCTCTTCAATGGCGGCGGTCGCGGCCGGCGCCTTCGGGGCGGCAAGTTCCTTCCTCAGGGAATATTCCTTGAGAACGCGCTCGTTATGGGCCAGCATGGCGGCGCTCTGGATGAGCTTTTTCAGGCTCTCGTCATCGAGAGTCGCGGCCAGAGCGGATATCTGGACCAGCATCTGCTTCCGGAGAGTTTTGCTTTTAGCGTCGGCTTTTGGCGCCGGCTTGGCGATGGCGGATCTCTTCTGCGCGGCTTTCGGCTCCTTAACCGCCCTGGGTTTCGTTGCGACTTTCGGCTTTTTTACCGTTCTGGAGATTGTGGCCGGCGATTTCTTCGCCGGGGCCTTTTTTGAAGATTTTTTCGGTTTTGATGATTTCGTTTTTACTGCTTTCTTCGCCATCTTCCCCCATCCTCCTATATAGTCCCTTCAGTGGTCGCTAGTTATTGTACCCTAGCACAGGGAGTTAAGAAAATCAATTCTTTTCTGACTTTTTACTCCCCCGCGGGGATGAAAAACTACAAAATCAGCTGATTTCCAGGCTTGTAAAGGGCCTATTGTACTCTAATTTCACTTGACGGGGGAGTTCGTGGTGGAATTAAGTAACAAATCTACAGGGCCGCATGTCCTTTAATAAGGATAGCCGCGGTTCGCATTCGCCGCCGCTGGTTTGAGGCCGATGGATTGATATGAAAAGAGACTTTAAATACCGCGAGATACCCTACAACTATACATCCTTTTCGGACCGGGAAATCATACTGAGATACTATGACCAGGAGACCTGGGACATCATAAATGTCCTGCGCAACCAGCGGGTCACCGGCCGCAGCGCCAAGCTCCTCTACGAAACCATAGGCGACTATTTCATAATAGACAGAAATCCCTATATATATAACGATTATCTGGAGGATAAGGCCAAGCTCCGGCGCCTCAAAAAGCTCCATGAAAAGCGTCTGGCCATTATCGCCGGCGGGGCCAACAAAAACCCCCTGGTAGCAAGGCTCCTTGAACGCACCCGCAGCCTTGACCAGGCGTTCTTCGACGGCTTCGCCGCGACAAAGCGGTTCCGCTTCAGGGCGGCCCATGAGCTCCGCCAGGCCACGGCGAGGGAAAACATCCACTTCGAACCCTTTCACCGGGTGGCCCACGTCACCGACGCCTCCGACTGGCGCGTCGAGTACCCCGATGTCGTGGTATATCCCGACTCCGTCAGTGAAATGCCGGGGATCATCCGCGCGGCGAAAAAACTCGGCCTTGCCGTGATCCCCCGCGGCGGCGGCACGGGTCTTACCGGCGGCGCAGTTCCTGTTTTAAAGAACACCCTCGTCATCAACACCGAAAAGCTCCGGGCCATCGGGCCCATAAGGACCGTGAAGGAAGCGGGGCAGGATATACCGGTCATCTCGGTCGAGGCGGGCGCGGTAACCGACGATGTCATCGAGTACTGCGGCCACCACGGGTTCATCTTCGCGACGGACCCGACGTCCGCCTGGGCCTCGACCATAGGCGGCAACATCGCGGAGAACGCCGGCGGCAAGAAGTGCGTCATGTGGGGCACCGCCATCGACAACATCCTGAGCTTCCGCATCGTGAACGCCGCGGGCCAGGTCCTCGAGGTCAGGCGGCGGGACCATCCCTACCGGAAGATCCGCGAGGACGACGACGTCATCTTTGACGTGACCCATAACGGCGCCTCCGTAAAAACCGTCACCCTGCGGGGGACCGACATCCGCAAGAAGGGACTGGGCAAGGACATAACCAACAAGGCGCTGGGCGGCCTGCCCGGCATACAGAAGGAAGGGGGCGACGGCATCATCATCGACGCGACCTTCATCCTCTACCGGCCCTTTGCCCACCGCCGCACCTTATGCCTGGAGTTCTACGGAACCAACATGCAGAACGCGGCCAAGGCCATCGTGAACATCAAGAACGCCTTCGCGGGGGAGGACGGGGCCAGCCTGACGGCGCTGGAGCACTTCGACGAGCAGTACGTGTCGGCCATCAATTACCGCAACAAGTCCGAGCGCATAGAGCGTCCCAAGGCCGTGCTCCTCATTGACGTTGAATCCAACGAGGAGGCCGACGCCGAATCCGCCTGCGCCCGGATCATCGGCATGGTGAAGCCGTACAACACCGAAGCGATAGTAGCGCGCACCGAGGCTGAGGGGGTCCTTTTCTGGAGCGACCGCAAGAACCTGGGGGCCATCGCAAAGCACACCAACGCCTTCAAGCTCAACGAGGACATCGTCATTCCCCTGGAGGAGTTGCCCGCCTTTGCCGATTTCGTCGAACGCCTCAACCTCCGCAAGGAGCTCGCGAACTCCCTGAGCTGCATCGCCCGCGCCGATGAATACCTGGCGCGGCGCGACCGAGCCGCGCTTCAGGAGTTCACCGTCGGCCGCATCGACGCCTGCCGCGCCCACCTGAACGAGGTGAAACAGCGCTATACCGGATGGCTCGAGCGGCTTGAAGACACCGGCCCCGGGAGCATCTTCCGGCAGGTGCAGGACGGCGCCACCACCATATCGTTCCGGGAGGACGTGGTCCGTTACATCCCGAAAATACTCCACGGCTATACCGACATGATCGAGGGCATCGACGAGGTCATCAACGCTGAGCGCAAGAGGAAGATCATCATCGCCACGCACATGCACGCGGGAGACGGCAACATCCACGTCAATATCCCGGTCCATTCCAACGACTATGCCATGATGCAGGAAGCGGACGAAACGGCCGGCACCGTCATGAAGCAGGCCGTGGCCCTGGGGGGCGTGGTCTCGGGCGAGCACGGCATCGGCCTCACGAAGCTCCGCTTCATCGACCGCGCCATACTCGACGACTTCGACCGGTACAACCGGGAGACCGATCCCGATGACCTCTTCAACCCCGGCAAGCTGACGGCGGAATTCCCCCTGTCGCGCATCTACACGCCCTCCTTCAACCTCCTGGAGCTGGAGGCCTTCATACTCGAAGCGACGGACCTCGAGGAACTCATGGGCTCCATGGCCTCCTGCGTGCGCTGCGGCAAATGCAAGGCTGTGTGCAACACCCACTATCCGGGGGGGACCATGTTCTTCAACCCGCGGAACAAGATACTGGGCGTCGCCCTGGTCATGGAGGCGGTGCTCTACGACGCCCAGACGTCGACGACCTTTTTCAAGAATTTCCGGAAGCTGCAGGAGATTTCCGATCACTGCACCATCTGTCATAAATGCTCGGTGCCATGCCCCGTCAAGATCGACTTCGGGGAGATCACCCTCATGGTCCGGAAGCTCCTGGTCGCGCGTCACAAGAAGAGCTTCAAGCTCATGACGCAGCTTGCCCTCTTTTACCTGCGCCGCAAGGGCTACTACTTCAACAAGGCGGTGCGCCCGCTCATGTACAAGGTGGGCTTCACCGCCCAGAGGATCGGCTATTTCCTGAACCGGCCCGTCCGCGCCCTGACCGGGAAGATCGTGCCGAAATTGAGCTCAATCCTGAGCTCGCCCCTCCCGGGCAAAGCCGGCGAGCAACCCCTGCGGGAGCGCCTGGGCCTGAAGGGGGCCAACAACATCTATTCCTTCGAAAACCCCGACAAACCCGTCAGGCAAAGCGTCATCTACTTCCCGGGCTGCGGCTCCGAGCGGATGTTCCCGGAGATCAGCATGGCGGTCATCGCCCTCCTCTACCGCGCCGGGGTGAGGGTCGTCATCCCCCCGGAATACCTCTGCTGCGGATACCCCTTCCTGGCCAACGGCCAGGAGGACCGAGCCAACATCAAGAGCTATGAGAACCGGATACTACTGCACCGCATCGCCGACATCATCGGCTACATGGACATTTCGGACATCATCGTTTCCTGCGGCACCTGCTTCGACATGCTCGAGAAGTACGAAGTGGAGAATATTTTCAGCGGCGCCCACCTCACCGACATCGCGGAATTCATCTACCGCGAAGGACTGTACCGGGCCGAACCCGGCCTGCACCTGCCCCTGCTGTACCACGAGCCGTGTCACACCCCCCTGAAGACGGCCGGCAGCGAAAAAGTGATCACCAGGCTCTTCGGCACCGCGCCCCGGACCGTTCCATATTGCTGCGGCGAGGCGGGAACGCTGTCAATGTCCAGGCCGGACATCTCGGAAACCATCCGCGACCGCAAGACCCTTCTGGTGAAATCCGCGGAAACCGGAAACGACGGCCTGATACTCACGGCGTGTCCCAGCTGCGTGCAGGGGCTGTCGCGGAGCCGCCGGGAAACCGGTTTAACAGCACGGCATGTCGCGGTGTACGCCGCGGAGCAGTTCCTGGGCCAGCGCTGGAAACGCGATTTTCTCCGCGAAATAAAAAAACGAGGATGCGAAACAATACTCTTTTAGATTTTTTCATTAAATTAATCCGCATTTTTTTGATTCTTCCTGGCATAATCGCTATTATAATAATGCCTTTTTACAGGTACCCGCGCTATTCCAATTAAATTGCGCCCCGTTGTTGCAACTGTAATGAGGGATGAGGGTGTTTGTTCTGTTCAATGACCCTCATGCAAAAAAGCATCGGGCTTTTTTTGGGGGTGCGGTCTTATGATAACAAAAAAAGTAATATTGCATATCTTCTGCGCCGCATTGGTAACCGGCTGCGGCAACGGCCTCATATCCGATAAATCGTCTCCCCTATCCTTCCTCGTGTTCAATAATGACTTGAAGGTCACCGATATTTCTCCCGCAGCCGGGGCCATCGACGTGCCGACAGCGTCCCTTATACAGGCGGTATTCTCGGCTGACCTCGCCGAATCTTCTGTAAGCAGCTCAACCTTCGTCGTGGCTGATGATGCATATATACCGGTCCCGGGGTCGCTTTCATATGATACGGCAAACAGGAAGGTGATTTTTGCCCCGGCAGCCCTATTGCTGAACCTGGTCGAATACAACGTTCTCATCGCAACCGATATCACCGATGTTGAGGGAAACAGCCTGATAGCGGAAAAATTCTGGCATTTCACCACCATCTCCAGCGGAACGGTGCCAGCGCCGGTCTTCAATCCCCCTCCCGGGACCTACAACGGACCGCAGTCGATCACCCTGGAATGCCAGGAGCCGGTAGCCACAATCCGGTACACCATTGACGGCTCAATGCCTACCAGCACCACCGGCACCGTGTACTCCGGCCCGATAACGGTCAATAAAAACAGCGTCAACCCGATACATGCCATTGCCTACCGGGACGGCTTCACGGATTCCTCGATCGCCGCGGCATCATATGTCATCAAGGTGCTGCCGCCGGTGCTTGAACCGCCCCCGGGACAGTACAGCAGCAATACGACAATAACCATTACAACCGCTACAGCGGGAGCGGACATAAAATACACCCTCGACGGCACGGACCCCGCAACGAGCGGCACGGCCATTCTCTATTCCTCACCCTTCACCATAATCCTTGGCACCACCGTCAATGCGGTTGCCATTGACCCGCTGTCAACCATGGCTAACAGCACGGTCATAACCGCCTCTTACTTCATTGACTATGCCCAGGTGGCGCCGCCGGTATTCGCTCCCCCCATAGGTATCTATACAAGCTCCCTTACCGTGGCGCTTTCCACGTCGACCGCCGGGGCGACCATCAAATACACCATCGACGGAAGCGATCCTTCGGCATCGAACGGCGCCGTGGGCACCTCGGTGCGCATAGCAGATGTCACCGTGCTGAAGGCCTTTGCCTACAAAAGCGGCATGGCTGATTCAATTATCACCAACAGCGCCGGCATTCCCTACATAATAGCGCCGGTTATAACAGCGATAGTGCCCGGTAAAGGCGCGAATCTATCGCCGGTCACCGTGATAATAAAAGGCAAGAATTTCAAAAGCGGTGCCGGCGCCAGGCTGAGGCTTGCTGGACACGCGGATATTATAGGAACATCCCTCACTGTCATAGACAGCACCCAGATGAACTGCACCTTTGACATCACCGGCGTTTTCCAGACCAAATGGGACTTGGTCGTGGAAAACACCGACGGCGGGTCGTCAACCAACGTCAAGTATTTCAGGATCTACTGAGACGGGACGGCAGCGTCACACGATGTTCCTGAATAGGTGCTGAAAATTAAAAAGGCGCGGTTTTTCAACCGCGCCGGTCATGAATCATCGCCTGAAAACCTGCGTCAGGGCGCTCATCAGCTGTCACGCCAGCCGCTTCTCCATCGCCGCGAGTTCATCAAGAAGCTCTTTCGGAAGGCGCGAACCGAACTTTGCATAGTGTTCCTTGATAAGAGTGATCTCCTTTTTCCACCCCTCCCGGTCGACGGTCAGGAGCTCTTTCATGTCGGCATCGCTCACGTCGGATAGGCCGCCGCGGTCGATGGCGTCCACCGCCGGCATGTAGCCGATGGGGGTTTCAACGGCTTTACCCTCGCCGCTGCAGCGTTCGAAGACCCACTTGAGCACGCGGCTGTTTTCGCCGTAACCCGGCCAGAGCCATTTGCCGTCAGCGGTCTTCCGGAACCAGTTGACGTAGAATATCTTCGGGAGCTTGTCTTCCGAAGAGCGCTTCCCGGTTTCGATCCAGTGTTTAAAGTAGTCCCCCATATGGTAGCCGCAAAAGGGAAGCATCGCGAAGGGGTCGCGGCGCACGGTGCCGGCGGCCAGGTCAAGGGCGGCCGCGGTGACCTCTGAACCGACGATGGAGCCGAGGAACACGCCGTGGTTCCAGTTAAAGGACTGGTGCACCAGGGGGATGACGCTGGGACGGCGGCCGCCGAAGAGGAAGGCGCTTATGGGCACGCCGTTCGGGTCTTCCCACGAGGGATCGATGCCGGGGCACTGCCGCGCCGGCGCGGTGAACCGCGCGTTGGGATGCGCGGCCGGCTTGTCCGACCTTCCTTCCTCCCACTCGTTGCCGGTCCAATCGATGAGCTTGCCCGGCGCCTTGTACCCGATCCCTTCCCACCAGACATCGCCGTCGGCGGTCAGGCCGACGTTGGTATAGATGGTATTGCGGTCGATCGACTTCATGGCGTTGGGGTTCGACTGCATCGAGGTCCCCGGCGCCACGCCGAAGAAGCCCGCCTCCGGGTTGATGGCGTAGAGGCGGCCGTCCCTGCCGAATTTCATCCACGCGATATCATCGCCCACGCACTCCACCTTCCATCCGGGAATGGTGGGGATGAGCATGGCCAGGTTGGTCTTGCCGCAGGCGGAGGGAAAAGCGCCGGCGATGTACTTCTTTTCGCCTTTCGGGCTGGTAATGCCGAGGATGAGCATGTGCTCCGCCAGCCACCCTTCCTCCCGTGCTATCACCGAGGCGATGCGGAGGGCCAGGCACTTTTTCCCGAGAAGGGCGTTGCCGCCGTACCCGGAACCGTAGGACCAGATAGTGTGCTCCTCGGGAAAATGTGAAATGTATTTCTTGTCAAGGGGCGCGCAGGGCCATTTGCCGTGGTCGCTCTCGCCGGGATTCAGGGGCTTGCCCACGGAATGCATGCAGGGGACGAAGTCGCCGTTTTCCCCAAGCACCTCGAGGACCCTGCTGCCGACGCGGGTCATGATATGCATGTTCACCACAACGTAGGGCGAGTCGGTTATCTCCACGCCGATCTTCGATATGGGGGAGCCTACCGGGCCCATGCTGAAGGGTATGACGTACATGGTGCGGCCCTTCATGCAGCCCCTGTACAGGTCCTTCATGATTCCTTTAAGCTCATTCGGGTCAATCCAGTTGTTGGTCGGGCCCGCATCGTCCCGCGTGCGGGACGCGATATAGGTCCGGTTTTCCACCCGGGCCACATCGGAAGGATCTGACCTGAAGAGATAGCATCCGGGGAGCTTCTTCTGGTCACAAGGCGTGGCTATCCCATCATCAACCATGAGCTTGATCAAGCGGTCGTATTCCTCCCTGGAACCGTCGCACCAGTAAACGCTGTCCGGCGTCGTCATGGCAGCCATTTCTTCCACCCATTGTGCCAGTTTTTGATTTTTAGTCATCGCCCTTCTCCTGTAGTGATAGCGGTAAACAATCGTTATTAATAGCCGTTTCTGATGGCCATCCTTTAACACCATTCACTATAGTCAAGCAAAAAGATCGGGCTATCTATTACATTCGTATAAGAAAAACACGTATACACACAAAAGAACCGGGGCCATGTGTTAGCATGGATGCGGGCGCCGCTCCGGCCGCTATGCGGGAGGCACGGATTCCATTATGGCAGGGGCATATATGACACGGGCACACCCGGCGTACCGGATGTGCCCGTGGTTACATGGCAACGATTCAGCTGACGGCGCGGCGCTGTTAGACCACGCCGTAAGCCAGCATCGATTTTGCGACCTTGAGGAACCCTGCTATGTTGGCCCCCATGACATAGTCTCCTTTTTTGCCGTACGCTTCGGAAGCGCCCAGGCATGACTTGTGGATGCTCTTCATGATACCGTGCAGCTTGGCGTCCACTTCCTCGCGGCTCCAGGACAACCTCATGCTGTTCTGGGTCATTTCAAGACCGGAGGTGGCGACACCGCCGGCGTTGGCGGCCTTGCCGGGACCGTACAGGATATTGTACTCCTGGTATACCTTGATGGCTTCCGGCGTGGAGGGCATGTTCGCGCCTTCGCTCACGCAGTAGCAGCCGTTCTTGACCAGGGCCTCGGCGTTCTTGGCGTTGATCTCGTTCTGGGTCGCGGAGGGGAAAGCGCAGTCGACCTTCAGCCCCTGCTCCCGGATGACGTCCCACACGCTCAGGCCTTCGAAATACTTGGCGTTGTACTTGGCGGCGTATTCCTTGATCCTGCCCCGCTTGACCTCTTTCAGGTCTATGACGTAGGCCAGTTTATCCTTGTCGATCCCCTTTTCGTCCACGACGGTGCCGTTGGAGTCGCTCAGGGTGATGACTTTCCCGCCGAGGGAGTTTATCTTCTCAACGGTGTACTGGGCCACGTTGCCGGAGCCGCTGACCGCGCATACCTTGTCGTTGAAGTCTTTTCCCTGGGTGGCGAGCATTTCGCCGGCGAAATAGACGGCGCCGTAGCCGGTCGCTTCCGGACGGATGAGGCTTCCGCCGTAATCAAGGCCCTTGCCGGTCAGAACGCCGGTATGCTCGTTCCTGATCTTTTTGTAGTAGCCGTACATGAAACCGATTTCCCTGCCGCCGACGCCGATGTCGCCTGCGGGCACGTCGCAGTCGGGGCCGATATAACGGAAGAGTTCGCGCATGAAGGACTGGGTGAACTTCATGACTTCCATGTCGGATTTTCCTTTCGGATCGAAATCCGACCCGCCCTTGGCGCCGCCCATGGGAAGGGTGGTGAGGGAGTTCTTGAAAATCTGCTCGAATCCCAGGAACTTGATGATACCCAGGTTAACGGAGGGATGGAACCGCAGACCGCCCTTGTAGGGGCCGATGGCGTTGTTGAACTGGACCCTGAAGCCCCGGTTAACCTGGACTTCGCCCTTGTCGTCAAGCCAGGGAACGCGGAACATGATGACCCGGTCCGGTTCCACGATCCGCTCGTATAATTTTGCTTTCACGAATTCCGGGTGTTTCTTCACGGTCGGCTCGAGAGTGGTCAGAACTTCTTCCACTGCCTGGTGGAATTCCTTCTGTTCGGGATCCTGCCGGCGAACCTTGTCAATGACCTCATTGATTACGCTGGACATAAGCTTCTCCTTGTTGAATTTAAATAACGTGTCATCTGCTGTCAGATGAGCCTGTATTGGATCTGAAAACGAGAACGCAATACAGAGAGAGAATAAGAACTATGCTATAGTTAAAATAAACAAAACATTAGCAGAACTAAATCATTAGCACAGCTAAATTTTTAAATGAAAAATGTCAATATTAATGGTCTGCCAGCACCACCCTATAATGTTACAGGCGTGTAAACTTTTTGTTTAGGACCTTAAAGACTGAGCTGTCACTCATCAGAAACAATTTATTGCATCATTGATAAACATGGGTTCAATCACCGTAAACTCCGGGAATTTCAGTGACTATCTCTCCCATGAGACGCAGACACGCGGAGATTGTAGATTTAAATATGAAAACGATGGTTTTGTACATTGGAAGTGTTTTCGCAAGGGACGAGTATCTAAAGCATCACTCAACGTCTGCGAGAATACAAGCATCACGGCAATCGGACGAAGCGTCAGTGAGCGGAATGCTCATAGCAAATCAACTGCTGTTTATTAATGTCCGCAACAAGCCGTATCGCGTAATTCACGTCATACACATGGAGCACATCGGCAAAAGCCGCGTCCTCCTGCAGTAGTTGAGGGGCAATATCGGGATACTTGGTGATGATTGAATTGTTGTAATTCGATCCGTCCCTGTCGGGGATCAGCGCAATGTAATAGGTATCGCTCTCCACGATGTCCTGAAAAAAATGTGTCCCGTATGAAACGTCGGGGATCAGGTCGTCACGCATGACCGCGATCTCAACGATGACCGAGGCGTTGTTGATCTCGAAATACTTCACGGGGACCCCCAGCGACGGGGTCGTCGTGCCCCAGCGCCCCGGTCCCACCAGCATGACGGGAACGGTGTTGCGGTTTTCGACCTTCCGGTTGATAGTTCCGATGAGGTGGGCGAGGCTGAACCTGTCGGACTGGGAAAGCCCGCTGTACTTCTGCGGATCGACATAGATGACCCATTTTATGTCGGAGGCTATGCAGCCGCCGAGAAAGTTCCCCTCGGTTTTAAAGAACATCCTCCCCGCCGGAACGTTCTCCGGCATGCGCACCGTGTCGTCATGACAGCGGAAATGCTGCGGCCGGCACTGGAGGAGATTGATCCGGTAATTGCCGTCCGCGGTAAAATTCACCGTGTACTCTATGTCGACCGGGTTCTCGTAGGTCTCCTCGAGTATCTTCATGATCATCTGCATGTCCTTGACGAAGGGCGTCTTCAGTATTAATTCGTCGAAATTCACCAGCCACGATTCGACGTCGCTGTTCCCCCGCTGGCGCATTTTTTCCTCGGTTTCAATGTCGCGGATCCCCACGAAGGACTTCACCAGCTCGCGCCCGTCCTTGAAGAAATCGACGGCATCAATGGTTTCCAGCCTGTTCTCGGTGATATTGAGCACGTCGAGATGACGCTGGGAAAACTTCCTGGCGTCACCCATGCCCGACTGGGGCTTCAGCAGGGGATTGTCGAGGGCGATGATCCTGGGGTAGTCCCCCTCCACGCGGTTGACCGCCCGGGTGCCGAGGCCTATGACGTGGCGCAGCATCCCCGCGGCCGGGTCCATGTCCCTGTTCCATATGTAATGGTTGTAGGAGAGCCCCACCCCCGCCATGTCGGGATAGAAGTTGGTCCCGTGGTAGGACCCCGAGACCCGCATGACCAGGAGGCCCATCTGCTCGTCGAGCTTCTGCAGGCCCTTGTTGATCCGGTACGTCAGGGCGTCATTGCCCATGACGCTGGCGAAAATCTGCTTCACCGCCTTTTCGAATTCAACGAAGCGCACTTCGGGGGGGGCCTGGTTGACCAGGAAGAGGCTTTCGTACTTCCCGGCAAAGGCGTTGCCGTAGGCGTCCTCCAGGAGGCTGCTGGAACGGACGATGATCGGCGACTGGCCGAAATACTCGATGATCCTCTGGAAGGTGCCCTTGATCTCGTCGGGGAAGCTCCCCTCCGGTATCAGCTCGCGGAGCTTCGCGGCGGCGGTAAAATAGCCTTCGTCGGTCTTGTGCTCCATGAAGAGCTTCCACCAGCCGTTGTGCACGATGTAGGTATAGAAGACGTCGGAGCCGATATAGAACGAGTCGTGGGCTTCCTGCAGCCGCTCCCATTTCTCCCGGTTCTTCTTCAATAAGATTTTCCTGGCAAGGATCATGCCGACGGACTTCCCGCCGATATACCCGGTGCCGATGAGATGGTCCTTCAGCTCCAGGAAGTCCTCGAGGGAAAGATACTCCTGGGCCAGCGTCAGGATCTTCTCGTCCCGCCCCATGATCATCCGGCAGAGCTGGCGCACCATCGACTCGCGCTCTTCCCTGTTGTTCTGGCCCATCGCCAGGTCCTCGGCCCGCAGGAAGGTGCGGTCCCAATAGTCGAGTATCCGCAGGGTGCTCTCCAGCCCCCGCTTCTGGATATGCTTGATCAGGTACGTGGCCTCGATGCTGTCAATGATGGGCGTGAAGGTGTTCCCCTTTTTCAGGTGGGGGAAGAACATGGTGGGCGTGTACCGGTTCAGCACCTTGAGGGGATGGATGTAAAAATTCGTCTCCGCGTTGTAGACATCGATCAGGAGCTGCGTCGTTTCCCGTATCCGCGCCACGGTCTTGAAGGAATGGCTGTTGCGCAGCAGGGCGAAATATGCTATGGTGTCAAGGTTGAAGAGATAGGGGCAGGTGATGCTGAAGAAATTGCCCAGCATCAGGTCGGTGGCCCAGGCGGACTGCAGGTCCGAGAGGCAGTCGAACACGTAAAACACCTCTTTGCCTTCCCGTCCGATGATGCCGTGAAGGTTCGTGGTGAACATCTCGAAGCCCCTCTGCGGGTCCAGCTCGTAGAGGACCGAATACTGGTGCGGCGCGAGGAGGGGCTCATGGGTCGCGAACCGGATATAGGCGACCCTCCGGCCTTCCTTCATCGCGCTGTTGGCGAAGGGAAGCACGAACTGCTCGTAGTCATATAACGAATCAACCTGCCAGACGACATTATCGCCCAGCCTCAGGCTGTCGCACACGTCGTCAAGGCTGGTCAATCCGGTTGATATCTTCATGAGGGTCTTCATGTATGTCTCCGTGCAAGCATCCGTTCTCTGGGCATTGGAATATTTTTGAATTGCCTAAAAAAACATGGCACCATAGTACACGATAGGTATATTTGATTTACAGCCATGGGCGTTGATAATAATTGTTCGCATCCGTATCCGCCGGCTTATCCTGTCCGCATCAATTACCCACGCAACACTTCAAATATAATTCAACTTCATTAAGAGTAACTAAATTATTTATATAGGAACAATTAATTTTACATCCATGTAATAATTGATTAAATATATTATATTGCATATATCAGAAGGCATTTTAGGTTTGTAAACCAGCGGATCAGAATGCTAATTATCGATTGAACGAGGAGTTTCCGGCACATGACGTACACGGCACCAGAACATCAAGGACTCTACAGCAGCGCTTACGAACACGATTCGTGCGGTATCGGCTTTGTCGCGAACATCAAGGGGAAAGCTTCGCACGACATCATAGAGCGCGGCCTTGAAGTGCTGGAGCGCATGGAACACCGCGGAGCTGAAAGCGCCGACAACAAGACCGGCGACGGCGCCGGACTGCTGATACAGATCCCGGACGCCCTGTACCGCAAGGAACTGCCGTCGCTGCCGGAACAGGGCCTCTACGGGACCGGCATCGTTTTTCTGCCGCGCGACCGCGGCGAGGCGGAGCAGTGCGTCGGCGAACTGGAGCGGATCATCGGCGAAGAGGGAATGAAGACCGTGGGATGGCGCGAGGTTGCCGTGGACAACTCCGTGCTGGGCAACATCTCCCGCGCCTCCGAGCCGGCGATGAAGCAGCTATTTGTCGCGGGCGGAAACGTTCGGGAGCGGGCGGAACTGGAGCGCAGGCTGTACATCATCCGCAAGTCGGCTGAAAACGCCATACGGAATTCATCGCTCAGGCAGCGTGGCCTCTTTTACATCCCGTCGCTGTCGAGCAGGACCATCGTGTACAAGGGGATGCTCATGCCGACCCAGGTGCGCCACTATTACCGCGATCTTTCCGATCCGCTGATGGAAAGCGCCGTCGCCCTCGTCCACTCCCGTTTCAGCACCAACACCTTTCCCTCCTGGGACCTGGCCCAGCCCTTCCGCATGCTGGCCCACAACGGGGAGATCAACACCGTAAAAGGGAACCGCTTCTGGATGTCGGCCCGCGAGTCGACCTTCGCGTCACCGGTGTTTGGCGATGAAATAAAAAAACTGCTGCCAGTCATAGAGCCGGGAAAGAGCGACTCGGCCTCCTTCGACAACGCCCTGGAGATGCTCTATTTCAACGGCCGCTCCCTGCCCCACGCGCTGATGATGCTCATACCGGAATCATGGAACGAAAAGAACCCGATACCGGAGGAGCTGAAATACTTTTACGAGTACCACTCGACGTTCATGGAGCCGTGGGACGGCCCCGCTTCAATGGTGTTCTGCGACGGACGTTTCGTCGGCGGCACCCTGGACCGCAACGGCCTCAGGCCGTCGCGCTACGTGATCACCAGGGACGATCTCATCGTCATGGGATCGGAGGTGGGGGTCCAGACCTTCCCGCCCGAATCGATCGTGTACAAGGGCCGCCTCATGCCGGGAAAACTGCTCCTGGTCGACATGGAGCAGGGGCGCATCATACCCGACGAGGAGATCAAGCGCTCGATCTACACCCGGAAACCGTACCAGCTCTGGGTCCAGCTCAACCGGGTAAACCTCGAAGACCTGGACGTGAAGGGCGATGTCCCGGTGGCAATGGAAGAGGACGCCCTCCACGAGATGCACCTCCTCCATGGATACAGCCGGGAAGACATAGAGGACATCATCACGACCATGGCGGAAACCGGCCAGGAACCGACCGGTTCCATGGGGACCGATACGCCCCTGGCGGTCTTTTCCGACAAGCCCCAGCGCCTGTTCAACTATTTCAAGCAGTGTTTCGCCCAGGTGACGAACCCCCCCATAGACCCGATCCGGGAGGAACTGGTCATGACCCTCACCAGCTACATCGGGTCCCAGAAAAACCTGCTCGATGAAACGCCTGAGCACTGCCGGATGATCAAGTTCAAGAGCCCCCTGTTCACCAACCGGAACCTCGAGACCATCAGGCACAACGAGAACCCCGCGTTCAGGAGCATCACCCTCCCCATGACCTTCCCGGTGAAGACCGCCCCGGGAAGCTTGAAACGCGCCCTTGACAGGCTCTGCATGAGCGTTGAGGAGAAGATAGACCAGGGATATTCCTACATAATACTGTCCGACCGGGGGGCGGACCGGGATAACGCCCCCATTCCGTCCCTCCTCGCCTGCGCCGGGGTCCACCACTACCTGATCCGAACCAAGAAGCGCACGCGCATCGGTCTCATCATCGAAACGGCGGAGGCGCGGGAGGTAATGCATTTCGCCCTCCTCTTCGGATACGGGGCCAGCGCCGTGAATCCCTACGGCGCCTTTGCCACCATCAACGACCTGGTAAAAAAAGAGGAAATAAAAAACCTGCGGTACATGAAAGCCGAGGACAATTACATCAAGGCGGTCAACAAGGGCCTCCTGAAAGTGCTTTCCAAGATGGGCACCTCCACGCTGCGGAGCTACCGCGGTTCCCAGATATTCGAAGCCGTCGGCCTGGGAAAAGAACTGATCGAGACCTATTTCACCGGCACGGATTCGCGCATCGGCGGGATCGGAACGGCCGAAGTGGAGCGCGAGGTGCTGGCCCAGCACGAAACCGCCTTTCTCAAGGCCCCGCCGCTCCTGGAGTCCCAGGGCATGTACCAATACCGCAGGCACGGCGAGCGACACGCCTGGAACCCGGAGACGATCCATCTTCTCCAGTGGGCCACGCGGTCCGGCGACTACGCCATGTACAAAAAATTCTCCGATATCGTCAACAGCCTGAACCGGCGTCCCCATTTCATCCGGGGACTCTTTGATTTCAAGGAACAGACGCCTATCCCGATAGACGAAGTTGAAAACGAAAAGAACATCCTGAAGCGCCTCACCACGGGGGCCATGTCCTTCGGGTCCATATCGAAAGAGGCCCATGAGACCATAGCCGCGGCCATGAACGCGATCAGGGGGCGCAGCAACTCCGGCGAGGGCGGCGAAGACCCGGAGCGTTTCACCGCGCAGCCGGACGGCACTTCGACCCGGAGCGCCATAAAGCAGATCGCCTCCGGCCGGTTCGGCGTCACCAGCAATTACCTGGCCAACGCCGACGAGCTCCAGATCAAGATGGCCCAGGGCGCGAAGCCCGGCGAAGGGGGCCAGCTCCCGGGATTCAAGGTTGACAAGATCATCGCAAAGACCCGGCATTCCACGCCGGGGGTTACCCTCATATCGCCGCCGCCGCACCATGACATCTATTCCATCGAGGACCTGGCCCAGCTCATCTTTGACCTGAAAAACGCCAACCCGAAGGCGCGCATCAGCGTGAAGCTCGTTTCCGAAAGCGGCGTCGGCACCGTTGCCGCGGGCGTCGCCAAGGCCCATGCCGACAACATCCTCATCAGCGGGTTCGAAGGCGGCACGGGCGCCAGCCCCATCAGCTCCATCAGGCACGCCGGGCTCCCCTGGGAGATCGGCCTCGCCGAGACGCACCAGACCCTGGTCATGAACGACCTGCGGGGCCGCGTGCGGCTCCAGACCGACGGCCAGATCAAGACCGGGCGCGAGATCGTGATCGCCGCCCTGCTGGGCGCCGAGGAGTTCGGCTTCGGGACCGCGACCCTCATCGTGCTGGGCTGCGTGATGATGCGCAAGTGCCACCAGAACACCTGCCCGGTGGGCGTCGCCACCCAGGACCCGGGGTTGCGGAAGAAATTCACCGGCAGGCCGGAGCACCTCATCAATTACTTTACCTTCATGGCCCGCGAGGTGCGGGAGATCATGGCGGAGTTGGGCATCAGGAAGTTCGACGACCTGGTGGGCAGGAGGGACCTCCTCACCGTGAGGACCATTGACCACTGGAAGGCGAAAACCGTCGATCCCTCCCCGCTCCTCTATATGCCGAAAGAAGCGAAGGAATTCGCCACGCACTGCGTCCAGGACCAGATCCACAAGATCCATGACGTGATGGACCACACGCTGATCGAGCGCTCCAGCCCGGCCCTCGAACGCTACGGCCGCATGCCGGTGCATATCTCGCTTCCCATCAACAACACGAACCGGTCGACCGGCACCATGCTTTCCTACGAAGTTTCAAAGCGCTTCGGCGAAGAGGGGCTCCCGGACGACACCATATCCTGTCTGTTCCGCGGCAACGCCGGCCAGAGCTTCGGCGCCTTCCTGGCAAAGGGGATCACCTTCCGACTGGAGGGAGACGCCAACGACTACCTGGGAAAGGGCCTTTCCGGCGGGCATATCATCGTGGTGCCCCCGTCAGGCAGCACCTTCCTGCCCGAGGAAAACATCATTATAGGCAACACGGTGCTCTACGGCGCCACCTCGGGTGAGGCGTATATCCGCGGCATAGCCGGCGAGCGCTTTGCCGTTCGCAACAGCGGCGCCATTGCCGTGGTGGAAGGGACCGGCGACCACTGCGCCGAATACATGACCGGCGGACGCATCATCGTCCTTGGGAAAGTGGGCCGCAATTTCGCCGCCGGCATGAGCGGCGGCATCGCCTACGTCCTCGACCGGGACGGCGTGTTTGAGTATTTCTGCAACAAGGGAATGGTCAGCCTCTCCGCGGTGCGCGAATACGAAGACCAGGAATTCATAATAGAGCACCTTGAAAAGCATGTCAGGTTCACCGGGAGCACCGTCGCCCGGGACATCCTGCACAGCTGGTATGAATTTTTGCCTAAATTCATAAAAGTACTGCCGCTTGAATACAAGCGCGCCATGGACGAAATGAGGCTGTCCATGATTGATGAAAAGCTCGCCCGGATACGGGAAGAAGAACAACTGGGAGTGACCTACTGACATGGGAGATCCGAAAGGTTTCATGAATATACGGCGCCAGGAAGCCGGCTACCGGCCGGTGGAAGAGCGCGTCAACGACTACAGCGAGGTGGAAAAACACCTCCCCGACGACGCGCGGCGCCTCCAGGCTTCGCGCTGCATGGACTGCGGCGTCCCCTTCTGCCACTGGGCCTGCCCGGTGTCCAACATCATGCCCGAGTGGCAGGACCGGGTGTTCCGGGGAGACTGGAAGGGCGCCTATGACATCCTCCAGGAAACCAACAATTTTCCCGAATTCACCGGCAGGGTCTGCCCCGCCCTGTGCGAGGCGTCCTGCGTGCTTGCCATCGGCGACGAAGCGGTCACCATCCGGCAGAACGAGCTGGCCGTCATAGAAAAGGCCTATTCCCTGGGGCTGGTGAAGGCGTCGCCGCCGAAAAGCCGCACCGGAAAAAAAGTGGGGGTCATCGGCGGCGGTCCGGCGGGGCTCGCCTGCGCCGACCTGTTGAACAGGGCAGGCCACAACGTGACCATCTTCGAGTCCGCCGACGGCGTGGGCGGATACCTCCGCTACGGCATCCCCGACTTCAAGCTGAACAAGTACATCATCGACCGCCGCGTGAACATCATGGTCGAGGAAGGGATCGCGATTAAGACCGGCGTCACCGTCGGCATGGATGTCCCGGTTTCGTCGATCCGCAAGGATTTCGATGCCCTGTGCATCGCCATCGGGTCACGGGAGGCCCGCGACCTTCCCATCCCCGGGCGGGAACTGGCGGGCATCCACCAGGCCCTGGACTACCTGGTGCAGCAGAACCGCGTCGTTAAAGGAGACACGATCCCCGACGATGAGATAATCCGCGCCTATGATAAAAACGTGGTGGTCATCGGCGGGGGCGACACCGGGTCGGACTGCGTGGGCACGGCGAACCGCCAGGGCGCCCGGAGCATCACCCAGCTTGAGCTGCTGCCGAAGCCGCCCGAACACCGCACCGACAGGGAGCCCTGGCCCCTCTGGCCCAAGGTGCTCAAGGTATCGAGTTCCCACGAGGAGGGGTGCGCCCGGATGTGGAACGTGTCCACCAGGCGGTTCATCGGCGACCGGGGCCGCGTCACCCAGATCGTCGCGTGCGCCGTGGAGTGGACCACGGGACCCGACGGCAAGCCGGTCATGACCGAGGTCCCCGGCTCGGAATTCACCCTCAACGCCGAGCTGGTACTCCTGGCCATGGGTTTCATTCACCCGGTCCATTCCGGCCTGGTGAATGAACTGGGCCTGGAATTGGACGGCCGGGGAAACATTAAAATAGACGAAAACGCCATGACCAGCGTCGACGGCGTGTTCTCCGCCGGAGATTCCTCCCGGGGCGCTTCCTTGGTGGTTCACGCCATCCAGGACGGAAGGATGGCGGCGGCGGCAATTGACCGCTACCTATCACGATCGTAATTACAGATAAACCCAGAGTGAAACGACCGGGGATGCAACCATGTGCGGAATAGCCGGCATCTATGCCATAAAAACAGAGCGTCCCGTGGAACGTGCCTTACTGTCAAGGATGGCCGAGACCCTGAACCACCGGGGACCGGATGAACACGGGTTCCATGCCAGGGGCGGCGTCGGACTGGCCCACACGCGCCTCAGCATCATTGACCTGAGCGGCGGTTCCCAGCCGATTTACAACGAAGACCGAAGCCTCTGCGTGGTCTTCAACGGAGAAATATTCAATTACATCGAGCTGCGGGAGGTCCTTGAAAAAAAGGGCCACAGGTTCTACACCCGCAGCGACACGGAAGTGATTGTCCACATGTACGAGGAGTACGGCAGGGAATGCTTCAACCAATTCAACGGCCAGTTTGCCATAGCCATCTGGGACGACCGGAACAGGGAACTGGTCCTGGCCCGCGACCGCGTCGGCGTCAGGCCCCTGTTTTATTCCCTGCTGCCCGACGGGACCCTGGTGTTCGCCTCGGAGATGAAGGCCATTTTTTGCTATCCCGGCTTCGAACTGGAGATAGATCCGGAGGGGATAAACCAGATCTTTACCATCTGGGTCAACATCCCTCCCCGAACGGCATTCAAAGGCGTCAACGAACTCGCCCCGGGGCATATCATGACCGCCTCCCCTAAGGGGATCGCCGTGAACAGGTTCTGGCGCATGCGGTTCCCCGACGAGCACGACTACGAGGACCGGCCCCTGTCCCATTACACGTCCCGCATCCAGGAACTCCTGTATGACGCGGTGACCCTGCGCCTCCGGGCCGATGTGCCCGTCGCCGCCTACCTGAGCGGCGGTCTTGATTCATCGGTCATAACATCGCTGGTGAAAAAACACCACGTCAATGACCTGATAACCTTCTCGGTCGCCTTCAGCGACAGGAACTTCGATGAACGCGGGTACCAGAACCAGATGGTCGACCTGCTGAAGACGGACCATCGCGTCATAGAGGCAACCTACGAGTCCATCGGCGAGGCCTTTTCCGATGTGGTCTGGTTCTCGGAAAAGCCGATGATCCGCACCGCGCCGGCCCCCCTCTTCATCCTTGCGGGCCTTGTACGAAGGAACGGCATCAAGGTGGTGCTTACCGGGGAAGGCGCCGATGAATTTTTCGGGGGATACGACATTTTCAAGGAGGACAAGATCCGCCGCTTCTGGGCCAGGGTCCCGGAATCAAAACTCCGGCCCCGTCTCTTTTCGGTGCTCTATCCCTTCATTTCGCGGGACCCCCGTTTCGAGCGCTTCTGGCAGATGTTTTTCCGGAAGGACCTGGCCGACACGGAAAACAGCTGCTATTCCCAGCTGGTGCGCTGGCACAACACCTCCCGGATCAAGCGGTTCTTCACCGATGACTACCAGGAGCAGTTCAGCGAAGAGAGAATCTTCAGCGATCTCGAGAGCTATATTGATCCGGACATAAAGCGCTGGCATCCCCTCTGCAGGGCCCAGTACCTCGAGGCCACGCTCTTCATGTCGGGATACCTTCTCTCGTCTCAGGGAGACCGCATGATGATGGGCAATTCCATCGAGGGCCGCTTCCCCTTCCTGGACCATAACGTCATTGAATTCGCCGCCACGATACCGCCGGTCTACAAGATATACGGCCTGAACGAAAAGTTCGCCCTGAAAAAGGCCTTCGAGGATGTCCTGCCCGGTTCGGTGCTGCATCGCGTCAAGCAGCCGTACCGGGCCCCCATCAGCCAGTGCTTTGCCGGCGATAATTTTTCCGCCTCGATGCTCGACACCGCCATGGTTCGGAGGTACGGGTACTTCAATCCGGACAGCGTGGGGCGGCTGATGAACAAGTTCAGGAACCAGGATTGGAAGAACATAAGCGAGCGGGACGACATGACCATGGTGGGAATGGTCTCCCTGCAGCTTCTTCACCACCACTTCCTGGACCGGGGCGCCGATGACGCCGCGGTCAGCCCATGACCGCAGGGGCAACGTACCGTCACCGGTCGCGGACCCCATATCCCGCTTGACATTTTCAGATAAATCACTATACATTATATATGCGTGGCTTCATGGCTGGCCTCAGGATCCCATGAACACTGTTTACAAAAGCAATTTGCCGAAGGTGTGATTTTGTTATTGAATTAATTGCGCCGCCGCCTTTGGCTGACAAAAAAATATTACCCCTCTTTACGTGAGGGCGGGGGTTACATACATGAAAGAACTTATAACATGCCGATCCGGCATCGCCCGGAACGGGAAGATAACCATGGCCATTGCGCAGACCGTTTTTGCAGTAGTTTTTGTTTCCGGCTGCGGGAACGGCCTTTTTACAAGTTTTACAAAAAGGGACGACCTGGGAGCCGTTCCGGACCCCGCACGCGCCACCGGAATCGTGCAGAACCTCGTCCGTTTCGCCCAGTTCTCCGACGTTCACATAACGGACAATGCCAACCCTCACCGGCTTGAAAATATCAAGAAGGGATCCTACAGCGGACTGGATTCTTTGGTGCAGGCGATATCCAGGAACCAGGACCCGTATTCTGCGCGGACATGGAACGCTGTGGTTCAGTCGATAAACGACGCAAATACCGCCGAAACCCTTGATTTCGCCATCGGCACCGGAGACCATACCGATACCGGCATCAAGACAGAGCTCCAATGGTTCATTGAAATCGCCGACGGCATGAAGTCCGCGTCGCTGCAGGCTGTCATCGATGCCGGGACCATGGAGGATTTCACCCCCGCGGGACTTGATGTTCCCTGGTACGCGGCCGTGGGCAACCACGACGTGGAATACCAGGGAACCCTCAACAGCGTGAGCATGACGAAGTCGATCATCGGCGACATCAGCGACCTGAGCCGTCTCCCTTACACGGTCGATCTCTACAATACTTCGGCCACCCTGCCGCCGTGGCACGGCTTTGGCAATCAGCCGGCATCGTCGCTGGAACATTCGTACGGCTATTACAGTTTCAATCCCGCCGATTACATTCACTGCATCGTCCTTGATACCGCCATCTACAACCTGGAGGGGAGGCTCCCGGTGGAGACCCTGTCATATGGCGTTCTCGACAAGGTCCAGTATAAATGGATGGTGAATGAAATCGAATCCAACAGCGACCGGATCTGCATCATCTTTTCGCACCACACTCCCCTCGGGTCCTTTGCCGCCGGCAAGAGCCAGATAACAGCGTCGAAACTCATGAAGACCCTCTGCTCCTATGAAAACGTGGTGGCCCATGTCAACGGCCACACCCACGTAAACAAGATAGACGCGATCACCTATGACGGCCTGCCCGGGGGATACTGGAACATCAACACGGGTTCGATAATTGAATGGCCCCAGGAGTGGCGGAACATCACCGTGAAGGACAACGGCGACGGCACCGGCTCCATCACCTGCGAGATGGTACGGCACAGCGATTCCGTATGCCTTGATGCCGCGGGAAGCGATCCTGACGCGAAAAAAATGACACGGGAGGGAACGGCGGAGGACCGAAACGTGGAGCTCAAGTTCAAGATACCGGTGGCGGTGAAGAACCGCATACTCGGGATCTGATCTCCCGATACGCAACGCCATCCGGCGGCACGGGCCCTCCTTCCACAATGGAACCGAGGGCCCTTTCGTATCGTCACTTGCCGTATATCATCGTCCCGTCGCTGCCGTACCTGTTGATAAACCGCCCGCGGCCGTGGACAGGGTGACCACGACATAGACATTGTCGTTTGAATCAACGGCCACCGCAAAGGCCTCGGCGTCGCCGCCGCCGTCGATTGCCTTGTTCCAGCCCGTGGTAATCCCCGATCAGTTTTTCTCCTCCAGAATATTGTCCGGCATCACTGAAAACAAGATCATGGCCGTTCCCGGCGGTTCTTCATCTGCTCAATGACGTTGTTCACCAGATACATTTCGTTGTAAAACTTGGATATGCCGCCGATGAAGCGCTCCTTGATCATGCCCCGGGGAAGCTCGTCGATGACCGCCTTGATGCGGTCAAGGCCCCGGCTCACGGTGGAACGGTACTTTTCTATCCCTTCAATCCCCATTTCCCCGTAGAGCCGGGCCAGCACCGATTCGATGAGGGTCATGTCGTCCAGCATGTCGTGGATCAGGGGGCGGTGGGACTCATCGATGTCGAGAAGGACTTTTTCCAGGACGCAGAGCCGAACTATGCGGTACCCGGTGCTGATGTTGTACATGTTGCGGCCGTCGGAGGTGTCGGGATACCGGATGAAATAGACCCGCCCCAGGTCCAGCATGTCCCCTGCGTCAAAGGGGAAATCCCCCCGGAGGGCCATGATCTTTTCCTTGAAGTCTTCATAATTCCGTGATGATGAAAGCACCTCAGCGGGCGTCATCCCCATAGCACCACCGCTTTCCCCCGTATTTCTTTCTGTCCTGAATCTTTCCGCATATTAATAATGGTTAACATTTTCTTATTTGTCAACACCATTGCGGCGATTTCCGGACCGTTCCGCCATCGGAAAAAATTATTTGGGACCATGGAAATATTTTACTTGAAAAGAGCCCTTCGCGGCCGCAGTATCACACACAATAGAAGCGACCCGGCATGCCGGCCGCGGGAATGATCTTTACGTGGAACAGTGAATCGATATGACCGAGCACTACCGGAACCCGGCGCCCACGGTGGACATCATCATTGAAATTGAGGATGCTTCGCATCCCTCGGGTACCGGCGGCATCGTCCTCATCAAGCGCAAGAACCCTCCCTTCGGGTGGGCCATCCCGGGAGGGTTCGTCGATTACGGCGAGACCCTGGAGGCGGCGGCCGTGAGGGAGGCCCGCGAGGAGACGGGCCTGGATGTTTCGCTGGTAAGGCAGTTCCACGCCTATTCCGACCCGGCGCGGGACCCGCGGAAGCACACCATATCGGTGGTCTTTATCGCCCGGGCGCGGGGAGTGCCCGCCGGGGCCGACGACGCGGCGGAGGCGCGCGTGTTCCCCGTCGACGCCCTGCCGGAACCGATGGCCTTCGACCACGGCGGCATCCTCAGGGACTACCGGGAAGGAAAGTATTGAGATGATTATGACACGCTGAGGAGAAAGGGGATGAATATTTCCAACAACCTTCTGACGACCCTTGAAATAGCGCTGGACACCATCTTCAAGGCCTCGGGAACAGACATCCGCCTCCACGGCCTAGATCTGATACCCGACCAGCCGGTGCTCTACGTGGTGAACCATTTCACCAGGATGGAAACCTTCCTGATGCCCTATATCATAAAAAAGAACGTCAGGAAATATCCCATCTCCCTGGCGGACAGCTCGTTTTTCAGCGGCAAGATGGGCGAGTTCATGGACAGGGTCGGCGCCATATCCACGGCCGACAGGAACCGCAACGCCATCCTCATCGGTGCGCTCCTCACCGACAGCCACCCGGTCATCATCTTCCCCGAAGGGCAGATGATCAAGGACAAGAAGATCATCGAAAAGGGAAAGTTCATGGTCTACAACACCGGGATCAGGAGGCCGCCCCATACGGGGGCGGCCCGCATCGCCCTTCTCTCCCAGTTCATGCGCGAGAAGATACGCCGCTGCCGTGAAAAGAACGACGCGGAAAAGCTCGCGCGGTACGCCGCCGTGTACGGCTTCGACCCGGCGGACATCGACACAATAACCGCGAAAGAGACCTTCATAGTCCCGGTGAACCTGACCTACTACCCGGTCAGGGCGCGGGACAACGCCATCAACAAGCTGGTGCGCAGGTTCGTGAAGGACATGTCGGCCCGCTTCCGGGAGGAGCTGGAGGTCGAGGGGACCATGGTCATGGAGGGCGTCGACATCGACATCAATTTCGGCAGGCCGATATCCGCGCGGGAGTACCTTCGTTCGGACACCCAGATCGGGGAGATGCTGGCCGACGACGCATGCTACCTGTCGGCAGAGGAGGCGAAAAAGCTGTCCGCCCTCGCCCCCCTGGACCTGAAGATGATGCATGAGTACATGAACTCGATCTACGGCATGACCACCGTGAACCATGACCACATCTTCTCATACATCCTCACCCGGCACAGGAAAAGCTGGATCAGCGAAGACGATCTGAAAAACCGCGCCTTCCTGGCCATCGACATCATGCGCCGGAGCGGCATCACCAATTACCACACCGCCCTCCGGAAGAAGCAGTTCTACCTCCTGACAGACGACTACCATGAAAAATACGCGAACTTCGTGGAGTCCGCCGCGGCCGACGGCCTCATCACCGTGAGGGACGGCATCATCCACAAGAACCGCGGGCGGTTCACCAGGGTGTACGACTTTCACACTATCAGGAAGGACAACATCATCGAAGTGCTCAGGAACGAGATCGAGCCCCTCACGGCCCTCACCGCGGCCCTTGACCGGATCTGCATCACGCCGGCATGGTGGATCAGGCGCGCCATCGTTAAGCGTTTCATCGATCTGGACCGCCGGCTCTTCGAGGAGGACTACCGGAAATTCTACATCAAGGGGGAGACCAAGCCGGAGGAAATCGGCCGGCCCTTCTTCCTGAAGCGTCTCTTCGGCAGGAGGGGGATCATCCTGGTCCACGGCTACATGGCTGCCCCGGAGGAAATCCGGCCCCTCGCCGATTACCTGCATAAAAAGGGATACAACGTGTACGGCCCGCGGCTCCGCGGCCACGGAACGGCGCCCGAGGACCTGGCGTCGCGGAACTGGGAAAAATGGTACGACTCCGTGGGCCGGGCCTACATCATCATGAAAAACTGCATGAAGACCATCGCCATCGGCGGCTTCTCGACCGGCGCCGGCATCGCCCTCCTCCAGGCGGCGAACAAGCCGGGCAGGTTCCGCGGCGTCATATCCATCAACGCGCCCCTCAAGCTGCAGAACATCTCGTCGCGCCTGTCGTCGGCCGTGGTCATGTGGAACAATTTCCTCGCCAGGATGAAAATCAGCAAGGGGAAGATGGACTTCGTGACCAACACGCCTGAAAATCCCCACATCAACTACTTCCGCAACCCCGTGGCAGGGGTCAGCGAGCTGGGGAAGCTGATGAAGGTCGTGGAAGAGCGTCTCCCCCTCGTCAGGGACCCGGCGCTGATCATGCAGGGCTCCGACGACCCGGTGGTCAACCCGGTGAGCGGCCTGGAGATATTCGACCGTCTCGGCACGGAGCAGAAGCAGCTCATCAGGATTTACGCCAGGCACCACGGCATCATCCGCGGAAGGGAATTCGAAGAGGTGAAGACACGGTCGCTCGAATTCCTGAAAAAGGTCTTTTCCCGCTAGGTCCGCGCCCGGGATATCCGGCTACTGCATCTCCACGCCGATAAGGATGATATCGTCGACCAGGGGCGCCCCTTTCCTGAATTTCGTGACCGCGTCGATGACACTGTCCAGCTTCCGGCTGATGGTGCTGCCCGCCGGGTCCCTGAACAGGTCAAGAAAGGTTTTATCGCTGGTATCAAGCATCTCCCGCTCCTCGTTGATGGTGTCGGGGATGCCGTCCGTGTAGAGAAAAATGCGGTCCCCCGGCCGCAGCTCAACCGAGGTCTCTCCGAAGGTCCGGTTTTCCTGCCATCCCAGGAGGTTCCCGCTGGCCCTGATGAACTCGACGGAATCCGTGTCGCGGCGGTACAGAATCGGATAGGGATGGCCCCCGCGGGAGAAGGTGAAGGTAACCCCGTCCTTGATTCGCTTGAACAGGCCGTAGAGGGCCGTCATGTAATAATCGGGCATGCCGCGGTACACTTCGTAGTTGATCATTTCAAGGTACCGGGAGGGGCTCATGCCGCACTTGCGGCAGGCGCGGTTTGAAACCGTGCGCACGAGGGAGAGAAAGAGCGCCGCCGGAACGCCGTGCCCCGTCACGTCGCCGATGAAAATTCCGAGCCCTCCTTCCTCGAGGGTCGTGAAGGAAAAATAATCCCCCCCGACCGCCTCGAGGGGCAGGTAGCGGTAATCGATGGCCAGCGGCGGATACAGGGGCACTTCCTTCGGCATGAGGGCCTTCTGTATGAGGCGCGCGCTCTCGAGCTCCTTGTTGATCATCTCGTTGCTGGCCCTCAGGCTGTTTTCGCTGATCCTGAGCTCACTTTCAATCTGCTTGCGCTCCAGGATTTCGCGGATGAGGTGCTTGTTGATCTCCTTGAGCTCCGCGGTCCGCTCCTGCACCATGGCTTCCAGTTTTTCCTGGTGACGGCGAAGCTCGTCCTCCATCCGCTTGCGTTCGGTGATCTCGCGCCCGATGCCCTGCACCGCGTAGGGCTTCCGGTTGCGGTAGATCAGGAATGATTTTGTCTCAACGAATATGCAGCCGCCGTCTTTTTTATACAGTATAAATTCAGTCGGATGTTTCTGGGCCCCGGTTTCCATCAGCTCCTTGAATATCGCTTCCACCGCCGGCATCTGGTCGTCGCCGAGGATCTCCCGCAGGGTGAGCGAAGAGACTTCCTCCCTGGTATATCCCAGGGCGTTGATCGCGGCACCGTTGGCGTCGATGAAGCGGCCGTCGAAATCATGGAGAAAAACCATGTCGAGGGAGCGGTCAAAGAGGGCCCGGTAGCGCTCCTCGCTCTCCTCAAGGGCCATCAGGGCCATCTTGCGCTTCCGGATGTCCCGGGTGCTTCCCTGGATGCCCACGGGCACGCCCTTCTCATTTAGAATCCATGTGGTCGTGACTTCGACGTCAATCACCGATCCGTCCTTCGCTATTTCCTGGAGCTCCAGGATCTTCTGCTTGAGCCGCTGGTCCGCCGGCTTCTGCAGCTCCCGGGAAATTTCCTCGGTGATAAGGGGCATATACTCGGGCACGATAAGCTGCTGCATGGGGGCGCCGATGAGCTCATCAGGCGTGTAGCCGATCATGGCCGTTACGGAGGGACTCATGTAGGTGAAGCGGCCCTCAAGGTCCATCGCCCAGATGACATCGGAGGAATTTTCCGCCAGGAGCCGGTACAGTTCCTGGCTCTTGTACAGGTCCGAAATGGTCCTCCGGTAGACGTTCTCCGATTCCTCCAGCTGGGCTATGCGCCGCTGCAGCTCTTCTATTGTGGGACCCTTCGTCTCTCGTTCCATTTCGTGCCAGATCCTCTCAGCCGGCTCCTGCCGGTACGTCCTATATGGCCAGGACCTCAATTTCAACGCGGCGGTTCTCTCTTCTTCCAGCTTCTGTTTTATTTGTCGCGATGGGCTTCTTCTTGCCGTATCCCCTGCCGACGAGGCGCTCCCTGCCGATTCCCTTGTTTATCAGGTACGTCACGACCGACTGGGCTCGCTGCATCGAGAGCTTGTTGTTGGTCATGTCGGTCCCGATGTTGTCGGTGTGGCCGCTGATCTCGACCTTCAAGGTGGGGTTCTCCTTCATCAGCCTGATGATGCGGTTCAGTTCATACTTTGACTCTTTTAGAAGCTTGTAGCTCCTGAATTCGAAATACATGTTGTTGAGGACGATGTTGGCGCCCACCATGATCGGCTCGAGGAGGATGTCCTCGTTGATCTCCTTGTACTGCTGCAGGCCGCTGAGGTCTATTTTCCTGGAGTAAAAGAGGTAGCCGGGGCTCTTGACCGAAAAGTCGCAGATCTTGCCCTTGTTGAGGATGACGATGTACTTGCCGTCATCCTTGTTGCTGTAGACGGTGATGGGCCGGTCGTCCTGGTTAATATCGGTGATGGTCAGCTCGGCGAAGAGGGTCTTGTCCGTGTTCCTCTTGTCGCGGACGGTTCCCTTGACGATGACGACCTTGGTCTGCTGGAGGTTCTCCGGTATCGGCACCGAGAAGATCCTCCGTGCGCTCTCTTCATCCCCCGCATCCTTGCCGAGGGACTTCGTGTAATACATGATGTCGCCCGATGCGGGTATGGCGATGAGGCTGTCCTCGCCACTGGTATTGATGAAGTTCCCCAGGTTCATCGGTTTGCCCCACCCGCCATGTTCCGTCTTCTCGACCTTGTACAGGTCGTACCCGCCGTATCCCCCCGGCCGCGTGGAGCTGAAAATAAGTGTCAGGTTGTCCGCCAGGATTACCGGGCCGAATTCGCACGACTCGGTGTTTATGGGATAGGGCATCTTCTTCGGCTCTTTCCACTGGCCATTGACTTTTTCGGAGTAAAAAATCCCGAGCTTGTCCTTGCAGGCGGTTTTTTCGGGGCACTCGCGGACGAAATAGAGGGTATTGCCGTCAGGGGAAAGGGAAGCGAACCCTTCGTACCCCGGCGAGTTGATGGGAGCGCCCATGTTGACCGGAACGGACCAGCCGTCGCCCATCCGCTGTGATATCCAGAGGTCGCAGTTGCCCAGCCCGCCCTTCCGGTCCGATGTGAAAATGAGCGAGTTCTGGTCATAGGTGATGAAGCACCCGCCGTCGGCATATTTTGAGTTGATGCTGTCAAGGGCAACCGGCCTGCTCCATTTATCAAAGACCTTCTGCTTGGCGTAAATTTTGTATTTTCTCGGCTCATCGATATCGGCCTGATATATCATGGTGCGGCCGTCAGCCGAAATGGTCGGACTGTATTCGGAATATTCATGCTTGGAAAACGCCCTGGTGACCGCTGAAATTACCACCAGGAGAAACACAGCGATCAGCGCCAGTCTGGACAGTGTACGGTACCTTCCCATAGTTCAGCCCCTTATCATTATTCTTCTGAAAACATACGGCTATTGGTATATCAAGCAGGCTTGTTGCTCTTCTGGTTATGTCATTACGAACCCCGCCTGCCGTGGTCACAAATCCTGGAACCAGAATTTGCTGCCGAGATTTCTCCTCGTCCCGGGATATAGGGATTCGTCGAAATGGCAGTCTAACGACAGATCCAGTATACAAGATACAATTAATAATATTTTTAATAGGCGGTAAAATCTCTGTCAAGTAACAAATCGCCGGAGCCGGTCGACATTCCCGAGAAGATCAGAACCTGACAGGGGCCGTGCCAATACGGTCATTTGTGCAGGAAGACGGCCAGCAGGCAAAAGGAGAGCAGGGAGAAAACGGCTGAAAACAGGAAGACCCCCTCCATGCCCCATGCCTGGAAGGCGATGCCGGTGAAGACCGGACCCACGGTCTGTCCCAGGCGGAGGACCATCGAGTTCATGGACATGAAGGCGCCGCGGTACTCCATCGGCGCGCTGCCGGAAAGGCGGGTCTGAATGCTGGGTATGTTCAGGCCGTTGGCAAGACCGTATACCAGCAGGGGGACGGTCATCAGCCACAGGCTGTCGGCGTACAGCATCATCGCGATGGCGGCCGCGTAGGCGATAAAAGAAGCGACAATGATCGTCTTGGTGGTGAAGCGCCTCGATATCCATCCGAGATTGAAGGCGCCGATGATCGTCGTGATCGAGGTTGCCGCCAGCATGAGGCCGATGACCGACGGCGGCGCGCTGAATTTTCTGTGCATCAGGAACGGGAAGTATGCAAGGAGGGCGCCGTAGAGCAGCATGAAGGTCGCCAGGGTCGCCCCGTAGGCCGGCAGCACTTCCCGGTCGGAGGCGGATCGCGCCGCGCCTGCCAAATACTCCCGTAGCGGGGGGGACGGTCCCGGCTCGGGATTCTTCAGAGTGAAGAGCACCAGGAACCCCACCGGCAGCGCCAGGGCCGAAAGGAGGAAGGGATAGTTCCATCCCGGCAGGGCCAGGGCCCCGCCCAGGGCAGGGTAGATCATGGTGCCGACACCCAGCACCGAGGCATTGTACCCGAGGGCTTCGGTCCTCTCGTTCCCGGAAAACATGTCGCCGATGATGGTCTGGTTCAGACCGCCCAGGGCGGAGGCGCCCACGCCGTTGGCAAACCGGAGGGCAAGGAGGACATGGTAGTCTTTGGTGAAGGCGCAGGCACAGCCCGCGATGCCGAAGAGGAACAGCGACGGGACGATGATTCTTTTCCTGCCGAAGCGGTCGGCGAGCATCCCCATCACCGGCGACAGGATGATCCCCGGGCAGGTAAAGATGGTTATGAGCATGACGACCTGCCCTTCCGTAAGATAAAGGTCCTTCGCGATCTGCGGGAGCGCCGGCGCGATGGAGTTTACGCCTATGACGGAAATGAGCGTTATCCCGAAAACGACCTGGAGATCGCGGCGGAGCACTATATGCCGGTCGGGTTTAATCCGCACAGTGAACGACTGATCCGCTCATGCTGACCAGGCCGATCCGGTGTTCGGCGGCCTGAAGAATCTCGCCCATCATGTCCGCGTATGACAGGCCGTCAAGCTTGGCCATCTTCGCCATGTGGCCGTCCCGGCACCATCCGGGGTTGGGGTTTACCTCGAGAAGCTTCGGCTTGCCCTTGCCGTCCAGGCGCCAGTCGAAGCGGCAGTAATCGCGGCATTCAAGCCTCTCGAAGAGCTTCAGGCAGCACTCGATGATCAGCTTCCGGTTCTCATCGGAAATGACCGCGGGCACGGTGCGTATGTCCCGGTACGGCGAATCGGGAACCCATTTCGTTTCGTATCCGCAGATCTTCGGCAGCTCCGGCGGGAGGAGCGAATAGTCCTCTTCGAGGAGCGGGAGCACCCGGTACGAATCAGGGGGATTGCCGATGATCCCCGCGCTCAGGTCCTTGCCGGTGAGGAACTCCTCCACCAGGATCGGCTTTTCGTAGCCGAGCCGGTCCCGCATTTCGGAGATGGCGTTGACCAGCTCCTCGATGCTGTTGCACACGCTCCGCTGGGTGATGCCGAAGCTCGAGTCGCCGAAGTTGGGCTTGCAGATGACCGGGAAGCCAAAGGGGAGGTCAAAGGCGGTGTCTTCCGGCTTGATAAAGAAGGCCTTGGCCACGGGGATCCCCATCTCCTTGGCGATGCCGCGCACCAGCGACTTGTCGTAGCAGTAGGCGATGCACTGCGGGCCCGAGCCGGTATAGCTGATGTCCATCATCTCCAGGAGCGACGGCACATGGAGCTCCTTGCGCGCTTCATTGTTGTATCCATCGTCGCAGAGGTTGAAGACAAAATCGATGTTTTTCCTGAGGCGCGACAGATCGTTGATGAGCGAATCATGGCTGCTGATGTAGGTGAAATTATAGTCCGGGAGACTCTTCAGGGCGTCCTTCATCTGGTCAACGGCATACCGGTCGCCGGCGCCGCTGCCGGGGGCCGGCCTGACGGGGTCCCGCTTCATCGGGTCCCCCAGGACGACCGTCACGTTCTTGATGTCGGTTTTCTTCTGCCGCACCGGCGACCAGTCCTTCTTGACCAGGGCCGTCATGATGATTCGCTTCTCCGTCATCCCCGGGTCCTGGCCCCGCGGATGGCCCGCGTCGTCATCGCCGTGCAACGCAATGTCGCTGAAGCCGGCGGCGTTCAGGAGTTCCTGCATGCTGTCGCTGTTGTACAGCCGCTCGGCGTAGAACTGGTCGGCGATTACCCCCTTCTCCACGTGGGTCACCACCTCCCGCGAGATCAGCCGCTGCTTGTCCACCGACAGCGAGCGCTCGCGGCACACGAAATGGTTCTTATCGATCCAGTCCCATGACCGGGGCTGAAAATGCCGGCGCAGATGATCACCGTCGTTCACGTCGATGAGGAGCCTCCCCCACGGCTTCAGCACCCTGAACACTTCCCGGAGGACGCGCAGGTCGTCATTCACGGTTTCAAAATAACCGAAGCTGTTGCCCAGTATGAAAATGACGTCAAAGGTATCGGGCCGGTACGGAAGCATGCGGGCCTCGCCCTCGCGGAACTTCACGTTCAGGCAGTCCTTTTTAGCCTGCATTTTCGCCCTCTGGATCAGGTAACGCGACCGGTCCAGACCCTCGACAAACTTGAAGCCGCGGCGCGCCAGCTCCAGCGAATGTCTCCCCTGCCCGCACGAGAGATCAAGAATGCGGTCATCGGGCAGAAGGTTGGCTGTCCGGATAAAAAGGTCCACCTCGCGGACAGTCACGGCGTGGTCCTCGGCGACATCGGCATCTGTTTTAAGGCGGAGTGCATTGTTGAAGATAGTGCTCCACCACTCGGGATTGACATATTCCTCGAGGTTGGCGACAGGCCCCAGGAACTTCCTGGCGTGAATGCCTTTCGGTCTTGCCTGCAGTGGTCCGTTAACGGTGGCTTTCATGGCCTCTGGTTCCCTCCCCGGTCGAATTATTATGTCTCTTCCACAAGCAGCCGATCCGGCATGCTGCCGTTAATGGAGCGCGTCTTCCGCCCTCCATGGATTGTTCCATGGCGGCGCCTGACAGTGAAACGTCCGTCAGGATGCTGGTTAAACGGTGGATGGATGTGCCGCCATGAATTCCGTCGGCATATGGTGAAAGGACAGGGCCGAAACCCCGCGCATCTTCCCGCCTGAACTCTTCGCTTTCCCCGGTCATGGCGCTTCCCGGCAGAGGCAGGAATAATGTTTATCTGATTCCAATTCTGATTACCTGTATAATCCTTGTGAAAAATAAGAACAGTGAAAAAAGAACCACTGCCCCAGCTGTGGTAAACGCAGCATCCCTCCACGCATCCCCGACGCCGGGCTCTGCTGGAAGCATCACGCTATCTTGCAAAATAATATACTACATAATGAAAAAAATTCAATAAAAAAACGACAAAAAGTAAGCCCGCCATCAGAGACCGGCGACCCTGGCGAAATTCTCCCCCAGGATCATCCTCCGGATCCTCTCATCGGGGAAGAGCCTCTCGATTCTTTTCTTGATGTACGAATAGTCATAGTAGCCGTCTTCAGCCAGGGGGCCGTAGGGACCGTCGGTGCCGAAAAAGCACCGCTCGGCTCCGAGGTATGCAACGACGTCCTTCATGATCTTCTCTCCGACATAGGCGACCGCGGAGAGATCGACGAAGACCGTGGGCCTTGCACGGATCAGCTTCCATGAATCCGAGTAGCAGGGAAAGGCCGCGTGGGCGAGGATCAGCTTAAGCCCGGGGACCCTGTCGACAAGGTCAATGAAGTTTCCATGGTCGCCGAATCCTAAGTGAATGAGGAGCGGTTTGTCCAGGCGGACCGCTTGTTCCGCCGCGGAGACCAGCTCCGCCGGGGGGTAGCGGTGCCAGAAGGGATGCGCCTTTATGCCGACGAACCCGGGCGACGTCTTCCATTTTTCAATTTCCCTGACCGGGTCATTCTTTCCGCGCGGGTTCACGAAGATCCACCCGCAGAATGCATCCGGATTCTTCCGGGCCAGGGCGAACACGGGCCCGTTGTCAGGGTCGGGGTAAATGGCGTAATTCTTGCCGAGGATAGTTATCCCGTCATCGGTAAAGTGCGCCGACAGGATTTTCCCGAGACCCCGCAATGGCCGGCGGGACAACAGCCGCTGCAGCAGCCAGACTGCCGCATGGGGGGTGACCGGGAGAGGATCGTTCATGCACGCGATCAGGGCCGCCCTGGCCACTCCGGCATCGGCCATTTTGCGGATGAGCACGTCCGCGGTCATCATCCGTTCATCATAATGGAAATGGCTGTCGATAATCATGGGAGCCTCCACCACGGGTTGATGCAATATCACAGGCAGCTTTTTGCTAAAAGTCAATATGAAAAAATCAACCGTTGCCGATAAAGCGTGAGCAACAGCTCATTAACGTGAATTTAAAAAAAATTTATATTAGACTTGTTGCATAACTCCTATTTTGTTGCCATATAATAATTCCACAGTCCGCATGCTACTATAAATGTCTGATCGATAAAATGATCTCTTTTTGTCCGAGAAACATGGTACACTATTCTCAATCGTTTTACCCCGGCAAATGCATTTTCGATTTTAACCCGTACACGACTGATGTTTTTGTTTGAGTTCTTTTGCCGTTCAGTCAA
>Ga0208940_1000060_pt1 | contig 138848 bp, 113 predicted proteins | sample AD_JPNNA6_MetaG_FD_184445 | JGI IMG/M metagenome (GOLD analysis project Ga0208940, IMG submission 184445) | Active sludge microbial communities of municipal wastewater-treating anaerobic digesters from Japan - AD_JPNNA6_MetaG (SPAdes) (version 2) | ecosystem: Engineered > Bioreactor >... | reverse complement strand
CTCCTGTTCTGGATGATGTTGGTAAAAAAATATGACAGGTAATAGAGCGCCGCGGCGTAAGCGAAGGTCGCCGGTATCGGGAAGCGCTCCTTGGTGTAGAGGTAGTATTTTTTGAGCAATGACATGATGGTCTCCTAATATAATTAATTGCGGCTTCTGTTAGGGTGGGGTTTAAACCCCACCCTAACAGAAGCCGATTTCGATTTCGTCCCGCCCTTCGGCTTCTCCGCCCTGTCCTGCGATATCTTCCCGTCGGTCAGGCGGACCAGGCGCTCGGCCCGCTCCATCACCATTTTGTCGTGGGTGGAAAAGAGGAAGGTTATCTTCTTCTCGCGGTTAAGCCGGTGCATCAGGTCGATCAGGGCCTCCCCCGTCTTCTGGTCAAGGTTCGCCGTGGGCTCGTCGGCCAGGACAATGGAGGGCTCGGATACGATGGCCCGGGCCACGGCCACCCGCTGCTGCTGCCCGCCGGACATCTCCTTGGGAAGGCGGTCAATCTCGTTGCCCAGACCCACCTCATTGAGAATGGCCGCGGAGCGCCGCTCCCTCTCCTCGCGCTCGACCCCCTGGAGGAGCAGGATATACTCGACGTTTTCCCGGGCCGTGAGGACCGGTATCAGGTTATAGGCCTGGAACACGAAGCCGATCCTCCTGAGGCGCAGGTCGGCCAGCTCCTTCGGCGTCATGCCGGAGAGCTCCGAGCCGCCCACCGTGATGGACCCTGACGACGGCCGGTCAAGACCGCCGATAAGATTAAGCAGGGTCGTTTTGCCGGACCCCGAGGGACCCGCGATGGCGGAGAATTCGCCTTGCCTGATGCGCATGGTCACTCCCTGCACCGCCGCAACGGTGAGGCCGTTATTCTCATAGTTTTTTATGACATCCCGAACTTCTATGATTTCCATTGTATGCTCCTTGTTCTTTTCAATACTGGGTCTTTTTAAAGCCCCCTCCGGTGTGGCGGGAGGGTTATATAAACGTAATCGCCTCCAGAGCCTCTATCCGCGCTCCCTTCCGGGCCGGATACAGGGCGGCCATCACCGTGGTCAGCATAACGATCACTCCTCCCGCCGCGACATCGGTCCACCGCATTATGGGATAAATGACTGCGCCGCTGCCGAAGGCCCGGACCGCTTCGAAGTGAAAGGAAAAGTTGATGCCGACCTTTGACAGTATCCCGATGACGATCCAGCTGATGACAATCCCGGCCACCAGGCCTATCATGCCCAGGTTGACCGACTCGAAGAGTATCATCGAGAAAATCCATGACGGTCTTGTGCCGATGGCCTTCATCACGCCGATCTCGTGGAAGCGCTCCATGATGGCCATGATGAGCGTGTTTGCTATCGAAAACACTATGGTAATGAAAATAATGCCGAAGCTCACGTACATCATGGCGTCAACGACCATTATGGAACTCACCAGGTAGGGGGCCATCTCCTTCCAGGTCAGCACCGCGAGGGACGGGTCGCGGACCGCCTTCGCGATGACTGCCTTTGTTTCGTCGGCCCGGTCGCGATTTTTCAGCGCGATGTTGATCTCCGATATGCTGTCACCGGCGCCGATCATTTCCTGGAGCCGCCTGATGCCGACAAAGGCCGTGAACTGGTTGATGGAGTCGATCGGCGTCTGAAAGAGGCCGCTCACCGTCATGCCCACGCCCACCATCTCGTCATTTTTGTCCTGCACCATGACGACGATGCTGTCGCCGGGGACCACATCGAGCTTTTCCGCCACGTCGCGGGAGATGCAGATATGGTTCGACTCCGCGTCGGGCAGGAAGGTCCCGCTGTCGGGGCCGGAGATGTAGGACCGTATGTGGGAAACGTTTCTCTCCCGGGCCGGGTCCACGCCGACGATGATGACCCCTTTTGAGGATTCGCTCGAGTTAAGCATCCCCTGCATCTTGAGGCGGGGCGCATATCCCTTTGATTTTCCGCCCAGCGCCGCCAGGGCCCGGTTGAGAGTTTCGTCGGGAACAAAGCTGTTCCGGAGGGTCATGGAATCGCGGAACCCCTTTGCCTGGACCGACACGTGCCCCAGGGCAATGTTTATATTGTTGTCGATGGCCTGGTAGTATACGCCGTTCAGGATACCCATGGAGAGCATCATCGCGAAGATGCCGATGGCCACCGAGGATATGACGATCAGGGACCGCCGCCGGTGTCGCCAGAGGTTCCTCCAGCAGATCAGTAGAAATATTTTCATGAATGAATCCTCAAGTCCATAAAGTTATTATTTACCCCCCCTAAATCCCTCTGAAGGGGACTTTACCATCACTGTTTAAGCAAGCCCACCTCGGGGAGGGGCGTGATTTTATTTACAGATGCCTTGCCGCCTCGACCGGGTTCAGCGTCGACGCACGCCGCGCCGGCACCAGCGAAAAGGCCAGCGCCAGGACAAGACAGAGCAGGGCCGACATGACCACGTTCAGCGCCGTCAGGTCGGCCGGGAACACGCAGGTGTACACCCCCCACTGGGCGAACTCCGCGGAGAACCGCGAGTAATCAAAGGGATGGGCCCTCTCGACGAGGCTTACTATTGTGCCGAAGACAATCCCGGCCGCAACGCCGATGCCGGAAATCATCGCCGACTCGAGCATCACGATGGTAAACACGTTCTGCGGGCTTGTTCCAATTGAGAGCATGATTCCGAACTCCCTGGTGCGCTCGTACACCGACATCTGGATCGTGTTGAGAATCGTAAAGGCCACCACGATAAACAGGATGAAGGAAAAGATGTATCCCGCCCCCTGGTCAATGCGCACGAACTGTATGATCTCGGGGATGAGGTCCTCCCACCAGAGCACCTCCAGGTCCGCCCGTTTCATGGTTTCTTCTATTCTACCGGCAATTGACCGCGCCCTGCCCGCGTCCCCGCATTTTATCACCACGGCATGGACAAAATCCATCATGGCGAAGGTGTCCATCGCCTGGGCGTAGGGCATCAGGACCAGGGTCTGGTCAAGGATCGGGTTACCGGTCCTCATGGTGCCGACGATTATGAGCTTTTCAGCGGCAATGGACCCGTCAAAGGCGCGGGAAACCATGGAAATCTCCGACCCGACCGATGCGCCGAGGTTCTTCGCCATGCTTTCGCCGATAAGAATGCTTTTCGTGTCCCCGGCATTCAGCTCCCTGCCGCCCGGAAGGATCTTTTTCTGCACCGATAGTATTTCACGGTCCCGGCCCGGGTCGACGCTCTGGACCGTCGCCACGGAGGTAACGTCCTTGAAGCCGATGACGGCATCGGCCTGTATCCGGAGACTGTACGAGACGACATCGCCCTTTTTCCTGAGCTCCTCAAGGAGCGCAATCAGTTTCGCTCCCGGCTGGAACCCCTCGTCGATGCTTTTATTCTTCCAGTAGCCCTTCTGGTGGATCTGTATGTGCCCCGCGTTCAGGGCAACGGCATCATCGACCATCTTCATGGTGCCGCCGTAGAACAGGGCGTTGTTAAAGATGATCATGCCGCAGCCGATCACGACGGTAAGGAGGGTGAGGATCGCCCTCCTTCTGTTCCGCCAGATGTTGCGCCAGGCGATGCGTGTTAATATTTTAATGTCTTGCATAATATACCTTTTTAGATACCCATATCATACAGAGATAAGACCTCACCCCCTCGGTCCCCCTCTCCCACGGGGAGATGGGGAAGCAGAAGGAAATTTTTCCCCTGGAGCCCTCTCCCTGCGGGAGAGGGCGCGCCGGAGGCGGGGTGAGGTCATTTATAATCCTTCTTCCACTTCAATATGAACAAAACCCGCTTCACCGCCAGGGCGACCACCGGTGAAAGCAGGACTATGGAGATCGCCGTGGGGCCCGGGATCGAAAACACGAGCCAGGTCGCCAGGGCCACGCCGATGCCTGAATCGAGCTGGTCCATCAGGATGAAAAGCGCCTTGAAACGTTTCGGCGACTCGCCGGGCTGTATTCCCATCCTTCTTTTTACAAACGAATTGGGAAGCTCAAACAGGGCGTAGCCGAGCCCCTGCACGATGCCCAGGAGCCAGAAAGGCATGCCGAGGATGTCCACGGTCAGGTCGGGCTGCCAGAGCCTGATGGTCCCGTCAAGGGCCAGTGCGCCTACGACGCTGAAGAGCATCATGAGGACAAAGCCGCGTATGGTCTTATTGGCGCCGAAGAGCTTTTCGCTCACCGGTATCTTCAGGACAGAGAGCCAGTCCTTTGACACGGCCAGCATGTGGAGCGATCCCCCGATGATCGCCGGCACTCCGGTCAGGAAGCCCGAAAGGAGATGGGCGCCGACAGTGCCCATGCAGGGGCCCCATTCCCGGGGATAGATAACGCCGAAGCCCTCGAGGGCGAACAGTATCGCCATGGAGAGGATCATCGTCAGCATGGCGATGACGCTTTTGAACTTGTAGAAGTTCCGGTTGTAGACCATGAAAAACGCGAAGAGCGCGTAGAGAACGGCCACGAAGGGAAATACGGCCCCATGGCTGAAAAACCAGTCTAAGATATAGATAAAACCGAGGAAAATGACGCTCCAGAACACGGGCATGCCCAGGTATGCAAGTCCGCTTGACCCGTCCTTTACATTGCCTGTTTCATTGAATACCGAAAGTCGCACGACCCCGGCAATGATAAACACCGCGAGGACGATGCCGTAATACCAGGTATTGAACCCCCACTGGTACAGGAACAGGGACGGAACCGCCAGGTAGTCGAAAACGTCGACAAAGCCGTCCAGGTAGCGGCCGAAATCCCGCTCCAGCTTGAACTTCCTGGCCAGGACGCCGTCGAGGGCGTCCACCAGCATGGAGATGAACAGCAGGCTCAGGGCCAGGGAAAATTCCTCCTTGAGCACCAAGGCCGCGGAGCTAAGGGATAAAACGATGCCGCTGACGGTCAGGCAGTCAACGGGATTTAAGGTTGCGATAAAACGTTTTTTCATGATTCACTCTCACTTCAGTATCTTCTTCAGAGCAATCCGGTCGATCTTGCTGTTGTGCCTTCTGTCCACGGGCATCCGGTCCAGTTCGCGCACCGGTATGTCGCTGCAGTCGGCCCCCATCATCGCTTCGTGCACTTTGTTAAGGACCGCAAGGCGGTCCGCGCCCTTTTCAATGACAAGGGCAATGACCGGCTTTCCATCGTTCTCCACAAGCGCCGAACGGCTGACGCCCGGGATCTCATCGATCATCTGCTCGACCAGGTACGGCGGGATGACCCGGCCCCGGTGCCTGACGGCGTCCTTCAGCCTGCCGTTAAGCCATATGCGCCCCTTTTTGTCGAAATAGCCGGTATCGCCGGTGCGGTGCCACACGGTGCCGTTGGCGCGGGGGATCTTGTTCTCCCGGTTTGCCTCCGGGTTGTCGACATAGCCCTTCAGCACATGTTCGCCGCTCACGACGATCTCGCCGGAAGTCAAAACCGGCACGGTATATGAGTCAAGTTCATTATCAGTTATGGCATCCGGGCCGCCGGGGAGGTCGACGATCCTGACCGAGATAAACGGATACGGCTTCCCAACCAGGAACCCCTTCCCTTCGGACTCGAGTATCTCCTCAACCGAAACGCTGCTGATCGGCTCCGCTTCGGTCGACCCGTAAATGACCCTGATGTCCGCTTTCGGGAAGGCGGTCCGGAGGTCGCGGCAGAGGGTTTTAGGCACCGGCGCTCCGCCGATGCCGACGCTGCGCACCGATGTCTGGAACATTTTTTCCCGTATCATGTAATCCACCAGCTTCCGCATGAAGGCCGGGGCCGCGCTCAGGCGCGTCGGCCTGAGCTCCCTGATCTGCGACGCCACCAGGGCCGGATTGGGATCGCCCACGGCGGCGAAATCCACCGCGGTCAGGACGCTCGTCATGCCGCAGGCCATGTTGTGGAGCACGACCACGGGGAAGCAGGTCATGTCTATGTCCCGCGGCGTGTCGGGCCAGCTTTTGCGTATCGCCAGGTGCTGTTTCAGCAGTCCGTAATGGGTGCGGTCCGCGCCCTTGGGCCGGCCGGTGCTCCCGGAGGTGAAGGTAATGATGCCGTGCGATTCCCTGCCGCAGGGAACGATCTCTATCGTATCCCGGCTTTGGTCCCTGAACTCCGAGGCATGGCGGAACCCGATCCCCTTCCCGTCAACGGCATAGCAGCGGTATTTCCAGAGGCCGGGGATGAGATAGCGGAGCCGGCCGAGCTTTTTGATGGTGATTATGGTCCGCGCTCCCGACTGGTCGAAGGCGGAAACCATCCGCCGCAGACCCATGCCGGCGTCCACGAGGACCGGCACCATCCCCGACGCCAGCAGCGCGATGATGATGCAGTAGAGATCGACGCTCGGGGGCACCATGATTATGACACGGTCACCGGCCCGGTAGCCCGCTTTCTGGAGCCCCCCCTGGTAGGCTTTTATCTTTTTGGCAAGATCGCCGAACGTGGCGGTATCATACCGGGTGACGGCGGACTCGTTCCACTCAAGGGGGATGTACAGGGCTATGCGGCGCGGATTTTTCGCCGCAAGCTCGAAAAGGGGCTCGGCCATGTTGCCGCTGGATATCTTTTTGTTATTCATGCCATCATAGCCCTATTTTCAGAGGCCCTTCGCGAAAAGACCATACTGGTGTTCGATGTCTTCCGGCCCGGAAAATACCATGCGCATCACCTTCATGGAATGATTGTCCTCCCTGGCGGTGGCGGCGGCGACGCGCCGGTAATACGGGAGCGACCACTTGATCCCCAGGTAGCTCATTACCGTAAAGAGCCCGAATTTTCTCCATTGCGGATGCACCCCGCCGGTCTTGCCCAGTATCAGTGGATTTTTTATCAGGGGAAAATGCTTTTCATAATTGAGTTCATGGACCGGGACCGGGTTATCGGCGCCCTGCCGGCACACCTCGGAATAATCCGGGAAATTGACGAAAAACCCGGCTATTTTGCCGTCCGGATCGAGGGCGAGGACCGACGCGTGTGGGCAGAATATCCTCGAAAAATATAATCCCATGGACGACATGAACTCCTCGTATGAGATCGGCGTATAGGCGAAATTCGACGAGAACACCGGGTCGACATATCCGAATATCTCCTCGATGTTATCGTTCCAGAACGCCGGTGTCAATGGAACGAAGCGTATGCCGACCTCCTCCGCCTTTTCCATGACTGGCACCATGAACCGGTCCAGAGGCGGATACACGGTGTCAAGGTTCCCCATCCTCGTGTAATAGCGGTACGCGATGGAATATCCAAGCTCTCCCATAAGCCGCTCGTAATAAGGAGGATTGTACGGTTCCCCCGGAAAATAGCCGTCTTCAAAACGGTTCAGGCGGACCCGGTATGATCCGAAGGTGGAGAAGTTGATGGGGCCGTACACGGCGCCGGCGCCCTTGCTCCGCGCCCATGATTCGAATTCCCCGAAGAGCCTTCGGTTCGCCGCAACGTCATCCAGTGTTTCCCAGTAACCGAAAAAGGCGACGTTTTGGTCATTGATCGTCAGGGAAGGATTGTAGAAGCCGGCAAGGCGCGCCTTCCCCGCTTCGCAGCTCATCCACGCGATGTTCTTTTCAAAATACCTGTTGCGGGGGCTGAAGGCGCGCTCAACAGCCATGGGCGGTTCCGGGATCCAGTGGGGATCATCGCGGTACACTTCCCGCGCCACTGCGGTAAACTCCTCCGGGACCATGAAGCCGTTTGTCCATTCCATGGCCGACCTCCCTACGCCACCGTCTGTTTCGCGGAACCGGCTTCGAGGCGCTGGATAATGCCGGTGGCTCCGTCCATGCGGACGCGCTCGCCGTCCGCGAGCATTTTCGTAAGGCCCGGTATGTTCACGATGGCCGGTATGCCGAGCTCACGGGCGACGACGGCGGAATGCGACAGGGTCGACCCCCGCTCCACCAGGATGCCGCCGGCGGTCGGGAAGAGCGGCGCCCAGCCTGGATCGGTCCTCACCGTGCAGAGGATCTGGCCGTTCAGATTGAGCTCGTCCTTCGGCGAAAATATAAGCTTCACCTTCTCCTCCACCTGTCCCGGGTAGCAGCCGATCCCCTTAAGCTCCTCGGCGTCCTCCCGGACCTCGCCGGCGCTCCGGTATTCGTACCGATTGTGGTGGTACACGGGGCCACGCGTTGAAAAATGGTGCGGCAGTTCCTCCTTCTCGTAGGAGGCAAACTCCTCTTTCCTCGTCGCCACCAGCGGCTTGAACTTCGACTGGACCGACCGGCCGTCGACATAGGCCTCGATCTCCTCCACGGTGAGGTAGAAGATGTCGCGGGGTCCGTCGAGAACGCCGTAAAAGGCAAGCTGGTTCCCGACCTCGAGATACACGTCGCGCATCAGGCCGAACATCCTGGTGCGCATGAGGCGCATGTTTTCCCTGGCCTTCACGGCCTGGCGCAGTTTCGCCAGGTCCTTCCTGAACTTCCGCACCTTCAGGCGGCCCAGGTTTTTCCGTATAGCCCCGAAGGCCTCGGCCTCTGCGGAGCCGCGGAACTCGCGTTCGCTCTTCGCCAGGGTCTCTATGGTGAGGTCTTCGCGGGCAAGATAATTCTTAATGATGGCGAACAGGAACGACGGGTCCTGCCGCAGGGAGACGGATTCGAGCTTCAGCTCGCCGATGCAACGGTCGCCGTAGAGCTCAATGTACTGGGCGCACAGCTCATGGGCGCGGGGGTCCGCGCTCTGGAGCATGTCCATGAGCATGCGGTTGTCGTTATCCCGTATGAGCTCGACAAGGCCGGCCCTGGTCCGGATATAATCGCACAGCCGCAGGATGAACTTGGTCGGCTCGGTGCTTTCGATCCCCTCCTCTCCGGCCATCAGGTTGTTCTGGAGCACCACCGGGTTCTCCACGCCGGCCCTCTCGAGCCAGCGGTGCACCCTGCCGTTCATCATCATGACGTAAAAATCATTGATGATCGGCGTCTGCCAGTTGTACATGACGCGGTCTTTCAGCCGGTCCGCTATGGCCATGTGCTCGGCAATACCGAGGGTATGGAGCCTGCTCCGGTCGACGGAATTGTATTCGTTCCAGACCGCCGACTTGAACTCGTCCACGAGCCTGTCCATTTTCCTGAAGCCGGCAAGGAGCTTGAAGAGCGTCCTGAACAGGGACGGCAGCTGGACGAGCTTCTCCTTCAGCGTGGTGCGCCTGTCCTCGACGAAATCGACCGGGTCCTGGAGCCCCATCATCCGCTCCAGGTCGGACTTGTTCGTTTTAAATGAAGGAAGCAGGAGAAGCCCCCGGTACCAGTTGTTGATATTGTAATAGACCCGCCCCTTTACCAGGCCCAGCATGTTCTGGAACACCGGCTTCATCTCGGCCAGGCGCTTGTCGGATACGCCCAGGAGCCGCGCCGTCTCCTCGTACACGACGGAATAACCGCGGTTGGCGAAGGAAAACGTAAGGGGCGTGGTCACGCCGCAGTAGCTCTCCTGGATATTGGAATTGTCCCACACGATGGTCGCCCCGTCCGGCTCCGCCGGCGCCGGCAGCGATGTAATCGGCCTGGTCTGCAGAATATAGAGGGTCTTGCCGTCATAGCCCCACTCGATGTCCTGGGGAAACCGGCACCGCTCGGCGATCTTCCTGCCGGCTTCGGTTATCTCGCGCACCTCGTCGTTGGTGAGACAGCTTTTGGTACGGATCGATTCCGGCACCGGGACCTCCCTGGTGCCGGATCCCCGTTCCGAGTCGAAGAGGATCTGCGTGTCCTTGTCGTTGATGACCGGCGTGATGTCGCCGTCATGCAGCGAAACGGTGAATTCATCGGCCGTGCAGCTGCCGGAAACCACGCCTTCGCCGAGGCCGTAGCAGGCGGAGATGAGGCCCTGCTTCCTGCTCCCGTTCACCGGGTGGGCGGTGAAGAAGACCCCGGACACCCGGGAATCAATCATCCGCTGGACGATGACCGCGATCCGGGCGTCCGCCGGCTCCATGCCGTGATGCATGCGGTACCTGACGGAACGCTCGGTGAAGGCGCTGGCAAAGCAGGCAACGACGGACCTCGATACCGCGTCATAGCCCTTCTGAAACAGGAACGAGTCCATCTGCCCGGCGAAAGACGCAGCCGCGGCGTCCTCGCCCACGGCGGAGGAGCGGACCGCAAAAAACGTCCCGTCGCTCCCCTCCACGGCATCGAGGGCCTCTTTCAGCCCGGCGGCCACTGCCGGCGCAAGGGCCATGGCGGAGATCCTGTCCCGAATCTTCTGCGAAACAGCGCCGGCCCGGTCATTATCGGGGGTCACCTGGGACAGCTCCTCCCTGATCCAGGAACCGAGATCATCATGGCGGAGCTGTTCCATGAAGGCGGCCGTCGTCACCACGAACCATTCCGGGACCGGGAACCCATTCCTCGTGAGCCACGCCATGTTCCGCGCCTTGCCGCCGAGGACGTCCTCCCCGCGGGCCGACGCCGCGCTCTGCGAAAGTATATAGTCAGCATTCATTTTCGTCACCTGCCATTAATCGTCGTTATCATGTTCCGGAGGGACCCGTACACGCGTTCGATGAAGTCATAGTGCCGCACCGTGTGGGCCGTTATGTACATCATGAGCCGGTTGACATGGAAATCCCAGCAGGCGCAGCGGAACCCTTCCCACCATTCGCCTGCATTGATCGTCATGCCCGTCCCCATCTCCAGCCGCTTCCGGTGGTATTCCACGAGGGGCTTGATGTCGTCAAGCGTCGCCGTATCCGGCAGCACGAAGGCGAGGAGTTCCGCCAGGTCATGCTGCGGCAGATGCAGGGTCGCCAGCTCCCAGTCGTAGGCGCCCGTCCGGCGTGCTCCTGAAGCATATGTTGCGCGGGCTGAAATCGTTGTGGATAAGCGTCTTCTTCATGGCCTCGATCCGGCCCCACCATTCGGGCAGCGTCTGGATCTTCTTCTGGAGGCAGTTGAAATCCTCCTCGTTGAACCAGTTCTTGAATTCATTGTAAGCGTTCCCCGCCATGAGCTCCCAAAGACGGTTGTATTCCTGCATGTGCGCCAGGGTCGGATACGGCTCGATCCATTTCTTCTTCTTCAGCTCCTCCTCGCGGCCGTACCAGATCGAATGGATATCGGCGATGCCGTCGATGGCCTTGACCAGATGCTCCTTTCTCCACCCCGACACGTCGCCGGCGGTGTCCATCAGCACCATGTTGTTCAGGAGCTCCTGTATGATAATGTACCCCTCGCGGTCATCGTTCCGGTAGAGGCCGTACACGGCCGGCACGTGCCTGGTGAAGCGCGGGTCCGTCTCTTCGTATATCGATATTTCACGGATGTGGCAATTTTTAAACCCGGTACCGCCCTCGGTCTTCTTGAGCTCTGCGCCGAGGCGGGCGTCCGAGAGGGTGGCGATGCCGTTCATCATGTGGATGACTTCGCTGTCCGTGGGCTTCACCTTGATCATGACGTCGATGCTCTTTTCCTCGCGGTTCTCCCCGAAGTAATGCATCCGGTACGGGAGGTGGCCCAGCAGCTTCCGCGACTTCTGCGCCGTCAGCTCGGTGATGATGCTGCTTCCCATGTTGTCATGGTCGAGCGGTTCCAGGCGCGAAATCGCTATGTCTTCGTCGCCGAGGGTGCGGCGGACGATCTTGTTTACGAAGGCCGTGTTGATGTCGTCGACGGTTACGTAGCGCACCGGGCGGTTCCTGCCGAGGCGCTCGTGGGCGCCTGCGAACTGTCCGCTGGCTATGGCGCTGCTGGTGGAGAGGTCCAGGGCCAGGCAGAAGGAGACGATTATCTCGGCGAGGCGGTAGGCGCGGTCAGGGCCGGCGCAGTCGATCAGTTCGAGGCATTCCCGCTGCTGCGGCAGGTTTGTCCCGCCGCCCACGGTGCCGACCACCAGGCTCGGCAGGGTCATGCTGGCGTAGAGCCCCTCGTCGTTGGGCTCGAGATGGTAATACCCCACCGAAGATTCATGGACGCAGGCGATGTCCTGCCCGGTGGCGGTGAAAATCGCGGCGATGACATTGGCGATGTTGACGTTCAGCCCGAGGGTGCCCGACTGTATGGCGCCGTTCACGCCGGCCTGGTAGCAGGAATAGATCTGCCACGGCGTCACCTTCAGGACCTGCTGCAGAATTTCCGCGGGAATGAAGGTCTCGGCGATTACGCGAATGCCGCGCCCCTTGATGTAGGACTGGTAACTGACCTTCTTGTCGTTGGACAGGTTCCCGTCCACCAGGAAGTTCTCGAAGCGGATGCTCTTGAAGAACTCCATCTGTTTGAGGATCCAGAGGCTGGCGTGCCAGGTGCAGGTGGTGGTCATGTTCTGTCCCGAAGCGTCTCCGGTCTCATATACGAACTGCACGTGCACCGATTTGCCGACGACAAGGGTCTCGATCTCCCTGAGTTCGGCATGCTGCGAGTATTTCTTGGTCTCTTCTTTAATATCAAGAAAATGGTCCTTAACCCAGGACGCGAAGAATAGCGCCGCGTGGATATTTTCCAGCACGAAGAGGGGCACGCGCATCATGCGCTGGCCCAGCACGTGGGCCGTGACGCCGCCGCTCCTGGTGATCGCCATGGCGCCGCGGGTGGCCGACGCCACCAGGGCCCCCTCGGTCGTGGCCATGGGCGCGTAATAGTACCCGCGGGCGTTCGCCCCGTTGATCCAGAGCGGACCGGCTATGCCGACCGGCACCTCGACGGAGCCGATGAAGCCCTCGATATTGCCCGTGAGCTTCTGGGCGTCAAGGGAGGTGTTGCCCACGCCATCGAGGGAGGCGCCGGTCTTTTCGCGGATGTAGTCAAGGCGTTCGATGCGGGCCTTTTCGGTATACAGTCCCCGCCCCGGCACGCGGGGAAGGTTGTCGCGGTCGAGGCCGACCTGCGGCGTCCCCATCTGCGGCGACATGTGATGATACATGATTTCCCAGAGCTTGTAGGCTGACTTTTTATCGGCGACATCGGCAATGTTGAGAAAGACTTCCTCCTCAAGGGTCTTGAGCTGCATTTTTTCATTGATAATGATATTGATGGTGCCCCAGGGCCTGTTGTTCATGAAGATTTCGACATCGTTCATCGGTGTCGCTTCGGGGACCAGCGAATTCAGGCGTTCATCCATAAGTACGCTCAGGGACGATTCGGATATATCGATGATCTGTACGAAGTATTCCGCGCCGTTAATCAACAGACGTAAATGTCCATCAAAGCCTGCGATGGTGGTCGGCATTTGATATTTCTCCTGGTTCTTTATCATTGACCGTTACTCCTCTCTACGGGCGCCTTCAGCAGCCTATCAGCCCCGGCAAAAACCTTCATCTGTGCGTATCATTGTTTTTCTGCAGTAACCAAACAATAATTCACACTATTATCCGGATCTGTCCTCTCATAATCAGTTAATCTCCAATAATAAGAAGAATCAGCCTCTTATTATTATTCTGCTGAATCTGGTCAATATCCCGTGATACATTGAATTATTGTATTCAAGAATACGGTATACAATTCAAGCCCAATCAGGCTGATTTTTTTAAAATGCTAAAAAAAGAATATGTCATAAAGACCCTGAAAGATCTTCATGTTATATTCTTCACTTTTTTGAGACTGTTTTATGGAGTGTACAGCGATGCAATAAGCGATGTTTTTATCTAAAACCAAGACCGGCTTAACAACACTCTCGGAAAGCAAGGTAGTTATTTGAAGATACCATGTCTTGCCAATTACAGATCGATCCAAATCTGTCTCGATTTTTTACGGACTGGGCCATTAAAAGACCGAAATTCGTTTTACGTTAATGCCCGGAAATCAACTATTGCTCTGACACCTGTTATCCTTTGATAAAACCGTCGCGTCGGTATTTTTTTTGATACCAGGTCAATCCTCAATTTGTCGTTCTTCATTATCATGCACTATCTGTATTTAGTTAATCCCGGCTCAGTTTTCTGCGCAAGCCGGCTTAATGAACATACAACAACTGCACCCTGAAATATTTCAGACCACAAACCAAGACGCGGCAGAGTTATCAATGAATTATCGCAAAATCCAGGCTTTTTCCCCCAACAATGAAGCAGCTCAGCCATCTGCCGATTCCGGATAAGCAAAGTTCGTTATTAACTATTCGATTGTCACATTGGCATAGGATTTTCTGGACTTGTAATTGAGCACCATGATTATCACGGCCCATTTCAGGTCGCCGGTGTCTTTAAAGAAACGCCACGCGCGCTTGAGTATGTTTTTAAAATTGTAGAATTCAAGTCCCGTTTCCACCGCCCAGGTGCGTAGTTCGCGGGCGTTCAGGTTTTTCAACTGGAAATTAACGCCCATGATGAAATCCTTCTCCGCCTTTTTCCAGTCTTCGGGAAAATTTTTCAGGAACAGCCGCCCCTCCTTCTCCAGGTTCGCGTACAGCTTCGTCCCGGGGAGGGGCTGAAGCAGTTGGAGCCGCAGGATGTCAAGATTGCTGCCCGCAAGAAATTTCCTGGTCTCCTCGAGCACTGCCGCATCGTCCGAATCGTTGCCCACGATAAACTCGCCCACCACGGCGATCTTGCGGCGGTGCGCCTTGTCGATAAGCCTGCCGTACGATTCCGGCCCGTACTTCAGGTTCAGGGCCTTGTTCATGTCCTTCAGCGACGCGGGATTGATCGATTCAAACCCGACAAACAGCGCGCTGCAGCCCGCCTGCGACGCCAGGTCAAGGAGCTCGTCGTCATCGAGGGCGTTCACGGAGGCGTAGCCCATGAAGGCGCGGGCGCGGAAGCGACCGGCCTTTTTTTCCTCTATGATACGGCGGCACAGTTCCTTGAACCGCTTCACGTCATTGGCCGAGTATCCCACCATGTTGCCGTCGGTGAAGAAGATCACATATCCCTTTCCCGGAAGTTCCCGCAGTTCCCGGATAACGTCTTCGACCTCCCGCTTCCGGTACTTCCCCTGGTAGAACTCGTTGATGACGCAGAAATGGCATGAAAAGGGACATCCCCGGCTCGTGTTGACCGGCATGAAGGTGTACCCTTTCTTGAAGATGTCGCGCCGCGGCGGCTTCAGGCCCGTCAGGGGCCCCAGTTCCCCGGTGTATTTCTTCTTCAGCTTTCCCTTCTCGAAGTCCTCGAGGATCCTGACGATGGCCTGTTCCCCGTCGCCGATGCACACGGCATCGCAGAACCGTATGGCCTCGTCCGGGAGCATGGACGCATGGACCCCGCCGATGATGACCGTGACGCCCCGCTTCCGGAACTCGCCGGCTATTTCATAGGCCCGGTTGGCCGTCAGGATGGTCGTGGTCAGGCCCACCATGTCCGCCTTCAGGTTGAAATCTATTTTTTCGAGCTGCTCGTCGATAATTTCCACGTCCCACCGGGGGGGCACATGTGAAGCCAGGTATCCCAGGCCAAGGGGATACACGGTCTTGATGTTCCGGTCCACTTCGCTGTGACCGAAACGGGGCTGAATAAGAACTAATTTGGGCATTGATCCTCCGAAAAATTTGGTCCCCCCTGTTCGCCCGCGGGGGCATGCTGCATGGTATGCGCGGTCACGTGACCGCGCCTGACAGATGGCTCCCCCGCAGGAGATCGGAGGGGCATCGCTACAATTCAGCCGGCATGTGACAATACCGGCGCTTATTTGTCATGTCAATTTTGGACTGATCTGGAAATGTCTGTGCTGCAGGATATTGGGAGATACAAGGGCACTATGATTATCAGTCCAGCTCCAGGTTGGACTGTATAATCCCGCGGGTTTTCGCCATGAGCTGATCCATGGTATCATGGGTATACCCGTTGGTGTCAATCGGATCGCCGACGACGACCTGTATGCGGCCCGGCCTGAACACGATGCTCCCCTTGGGAAGGACGTTCCTGCTTCCGTTCACGGTTATGGGCAGGATGGGGAAGTTCCTCTCAAGGGCGACGACGAAGCCGCCCTTTTTGAAGTCACGGAGCCTGCCGTCATGGGAACGGGTTCCCTCGGCGAAGAATATCACGCTCACTCCGGCGGGAAGCCGGTCAAGGCCCTTGCGGATGCTCGCGCGGGCGCGTTCCGGGTTGCTCCGGTCGATGAAGATGTTGCGCGACGCGTACAGGGCGTGGCCGAAGAGCGGTATTTTGAGCACTTCCTTCTTGATGGTCCAGCGGTACTGGATGCCCAGGGAGGTAACGATGGCCAGGATGTCGAAGACCGACTGGTGGTTCGATATTATGACGTAGGACTGGCCCTTTTTGATTTTGTCTTTCCCGATAATTTCAACGCGGGCATTGGAGGCCATGAGCATGACCCGCGCCCATATCTTGGAAATCGAAAATGCCAGGTTACCGGTCGCGCTCAGGAGAGACGCCAGCACCATCGGAATGAAAAGGAGCAGGGTCATGGTGACCGCCCAGAAGTAGATCCATATGATTTTTATGCACCGGATGAGAGCGCTCATCAATCCTCTCCTTATTCCCGCCGCGCCTTCCTGAATTCCTCTTCCCGCTTAAGCCTTTCCTCCTCGAGCTTACGCATGCGGCAGAAATGGTCCCATTCGCCCTCGTCGACGACCTTCCAGATCCCCTTGCCGCGCTCCCGCATGACGAAATCATGCTTCAGCCTTCGGGTCACGGCCGGCACCCCCAGGACAACCCAGAGCAGGAAAAAGAGCGCCACAGCCGTAAGGACGAATATCGTCCCGGCGCTGCCCGCGCCCAGGTCTACCTTCATTCCGATGACCAGGAGCCCGTAGGCCAGGGCCGAGACCAGGGCGACAGCCATGAGGGACATGAAAAAGCTGGGGATCCATGCCGGGCAGAGAAGGAATTTCGCCGCGCCGATATTCATGTCATGGTCGCGCACGGCATTCATATCATATGAGAATTTCTTTGCGTCACCCGAGGGATCGGGGACCATGGGGAGGCTTTTAAGCCTGTAGGTCCGTTTCATGAAAATTGCTCCTCCAAGCAATTGTGTTCAATACAAATACCGCCAAACAGATAATATGTCCAATACTTTTTATTCCGGCAGGTATAATCGTTGCAGCCGTGGCGTCATCAATGGTATAATGGAAGCCGGCGTTCGGTCCATACCCGGCGGGACCGGCCCCGACGGTCAAAAAAAATCAGAAAACGATGCAATAAAAAACAACAGGAATCCGTCTTACATACCATGAAGGATGAAACAAGAAGCGGCACCATAGCCCGGTTCTTTGCCACAGAGCGGTCGCGCCTGGTGGCCTACGTGCGGCGGCTCATAGACGACGCTGCCGACCGGGACGGCGAGGACATCGTCCAGGACGTGATGATGAACCTCTTCAACATGGCAGACGTTACCATGCCGGTGGAGGACCTGGCCGCCTACGCGTACCGGTCAATACGGAACAGGGTGATCGATATCATGAGAAAACGCGATCCGGACGAGGTGTCGCTGGACGCGGACGGCGCCGGCGCCGTTTCCCTCGGGGACATCCTGGGCGACAGCCGCTATGACACGGCCACGGAGTCGGATAAAAACGAGACGAGGGATGCCCTCTACCGGGCCATCGATTCCCTCGATGATGATCACAGGGCAATCATAATTATGACGGAATTTGAAGGACGGTCTTTCAGGGAAATTTCAGATGCATGGGGTGTTCCCATCGGCACCCTGCTCTCGCGCAAGTCGCGGGCCATGGCGAAGATCCGGGAACAGCTTGTCCATCAAGTCAGATAAGGAGGATTCAGATGAACAATTCGGAACGCACATCACGGCGCGGAAAGCGGATACTCAAGATCATCGGCATGGTGCTGGCCGGCGTGGCCTTCGCCGTTCTATTCGCCCTTGTATTTGGTCTCATCGTGCAGTACCTGTGGAACTGGGTAATGCCTGACCTATTCGGGCTCAAGGCCATCACCTACTGGCAGGCCTTTGCCCTGGTGATACTGGCCAAGATCTTCTTCGGAAGCTTCGGCAGACACCATGGCGGTCACGGCCCGCGCTGCGGCCCCCGGCCGTGGCCCGGCCACCGGCACGGAGATCTTTCGCGGTTCGAAAAGAAGCATTTCCACCGTTACTGGGAGGAGGAAGGCCGGGCCGCCTTCGAGGAATACATGAAGCGCGTTGATTCCGGAAAGGCGGGCAAGGAATAGACGTAAATCCGTTACAGCCGATTTTCACAACAAGAAACCCTGACATGGTCAGGGTTTCCTGTTGTGAGCCAGCAGCCAGAGTCGAACTGGCGACCCCGTCATTACGAGTGACGTGCTCTACCGACTGAGCTATGCTGGCGGTTTAAAATCGTTGTTAAAATGCGTACGATTGCAAAAACTGTCAAGTTTTTAAGCTTATAAATGGGATTTTTTTTATCACGGCTGCAGGTCTGCCTTCATCCGGGAATACCGCAAACCGGCATCCTTTTTTATTCCCCGCCTCTTCAATCTTTCGTATATTCTTTAGCGCAAGGCCCGTGCTCCATATCACCCGGCACGTTGAAGCGGTGACGGTATTCTTTTGGTCTTATCCTAATTCATAGAGAACATTTTTGAGAATTCTTATAAAATTGACACCCCCAGTTAAGATAGAAAATATCTTGCTTTTAATCATCTGTGCATAATGTATGATATTCGATCAGAACTATAAGTAAAAAATAAAAAAACCTATAAACGCAATGGAAGATATTTTCAGGAAACTTCTGGGTGCTGTTGAAATTATTCAATGACACAAGTTGCATAACATCATCATGATCGAACTATCGGACATTTCAAAAATATATACAACCGGCAAAATAAAGATTCACGCCCTGGATAATGTTTCTTTCCATATAGATAAAGATGAATTTGTTGCGATTGTTGGTCATTCGGGATCAGGGAAATCGACGCTGTTAAACATACTCGGCTGCCTTGACAAGCCCAGCAGTGGACAACAATAAGACATTTAAACAGAACCATTATAACAACGAACATTCGTCATTTTTAAAACTCGCTTTTAAGGATTATTTTTCACAGGCAATAAAATCGATTACTGCCAACAAATTGCGCTCATTTTTATCATTACTGGGAATTCTAATCGGCGTCTCAACAGTAATAACCATGATAGCAGTTGGTGAGGGAGCCAAAACCGACATAAACACAAAATTATCAACGTTAGGTTCAAATCTGCCAATTGTTCATCCGGGTTATTATAGCAAAAAAAGTGTAGCCATTGCACCTGGAAAAATATCACGACTAACGATACATAATTCTTTGAAAAAGCTAAATCTTGTTAAATATTCCTCTCCGATTGTTGTCGGTCATTATTTAGGCACTTGATTTGTTAAATGACTTATTAATCATTATCATAGGAGTTTATTATGAAAAAAGTACTGTTTTATCTGGCTCTGATGGCTTCAATATTTTCTTTTAACGCATGTGATATACCCGGTATCGGGTCATTAAGCGGCGTTTCAGAGATAGTGGAATCGCAATAATTCTTTCAGTTCCTCAAACCACTCCTGTTCCCTATCCGAATACAGGAAATCAGCCCTGCCCTTCAGGTGATTGCCCTGTAAACGTTGGACCTGCAACTGCCTCTGTTCGCTAAAACCAATTTTTCGCCATTTTTCCCATAGATTTATAGGCTATTGTTATATTCTACAGCCATAAATCTATGGGAAATTATCGCAGCATCCCCGAAGCACTCAATGAGGACGGCGCGACGAGCGCCGGTCCAGGGTTTCGGCAAGTATCGGGATAAGGAGCATGCCGAAGGGAAGGCAGAAAATAATCAACACCGGTATGTACATCGACAGGTGTTTGAGATGCCGCTTCAGTTCGGCCTTCTCGTCCTTCGTCCACTTTTCATCGGTGTTGACCTGCTTCATCAGGAGCCTCATGAAACCGTGTATCTGCGAAGCCTCGTTGAGGATCAATGCCCTGTGGGTGCCGATAATGTGTTTGATCAGGCTCTTCATCGGAAATACTACTGCGTCTTCATCCGCTGCCGTCATGTATACCCTTATATCATCATGATAGTATTATACAATCATTTTTCGTGTAGTTAAATTCATATTTCAGACATCGCCTTTTTCAGGGCGACGAAACAGAATACAACTAAACGACCGGGCATAAGCCCTGTCATTTCGACACGTCCCGTTTCCGCGGAATGATGCGCCCGTCCGCCCCCGGATTGAGCCGCAAAAAAAATTATTTTGATATATTATTTGACAAAAAGCGGCATTCCCACCCTTGTGTCCGGAACGGTGGATATTCCCATGGATCCATGCATCGGCATATCTTGAATAACCCCACCATGTAAGACTTGTTTCTTTATACTATTTGATAATATTCGACTTGATCATATTCGACCCCGCCATTAGGCGGCAGGGACAGATATGAATAATCAAATCAAGAAACAATTCTGAGTTAATGAATAATACTAAATCATAATAACAGGAGTATCGAATGGCAGACGTATCTGGATTTACTTTGTACAGCGGCGGTCACAAGGGGACCGAGGCCGAATTCGGCAGACAGGCCGAGAAATACGGAATGAAGGAGGTCAATTTCTCCTTTGAAGGCCACAAGATGGAACGAACCCGCGGGATACAGGTCCTGGGCCCGAAGGAGCTAGCCGAAGGCAATGTGAGCATGGAAATAGTATCCATGCGGATGGGCAGGAACTTTTCAGAAGTTGAAATGATCCGCAAGGTCATACAGTCGATCTTTCACATGGTCAACAAGGGCTTTCAGGTCTTTTCCGTGGGCTGGATCAACGATGACAACACGGTGAAAGGCGGCACCGGCTGGGGCGTCGAGCTTGCCAAGCTCTTCAACCGGCCCGTGAGCGTCTATGACCAGGACAAGAAATCATGGTTCACCTGGAACAACAACGCATGGGAGAAGGACAGCCCGGTCATATCGCACAAAACCTTCTGCGGAACCGGCACCAGGAACCTCACCGACGACGCCCGGAAGGCAATCGAGGACCTCTTCGACCGGTCTTTTTCTGCCAGGTAATACGATCAAGATTCACCATTCAATGAGCTAATGCTCCTGCATAATAATACGGGGGGGCGAATTGCTCACAACCACAGGGAACAGGGCCGCGCAGGGACTTCCTGTCCTGCGCGGCATACAACACATCCTGTGTTTAATGTTCCTTCTTTTTTTAAGGACAGGATGTCCTATTTGGGCGGGTGGGTGTGAATGGTTCGCGAACCGTATTAGTAAAATGCGGTTTGATATTAGATTATTTCACATGGATGATCTTCGCGCCGTCAAACCCGTTAAACCTGGTCGTCGAGGCGGTGCTGTAGGCACCGATGTTGGTCGTGTAGAGATAGTCGCCGATCTCGAGGTTCCCCGGCAGGTGCACCGAGAGGGAAATCTTGTCGAAGCTGTCGCAGGTGGGCCCGACAACGGCGCACACCTCGCCATTCCCCCGCTTGAAGGCGGCAAAATTGGGTATCCAGTGGTCGTACACGACGCCTGAAAAGGTATGGTACACCCCGTCATTGATGTGGTAGAAGAGCTTGCCGTCCCGCCGCGCCTTACCGATTATCTCCGTGACCAGGGTGGCGGCGGTGGCGACCATGAACCTTCCCGGCTCCGCGAGGATCTCGATGTCCTCCGGGAACAGGCGGGTGAACTCCGTGTTGAGCACCCTGGCGAGCCTGTCGAAGCGCGGCGCCTGGGCGTCATAGGGCACGGGAAACCCGCCCCCGATATCGATGATGTTCAGCCCGTGTCCCTTCTTTCTGGCACCGTGGAATATCTCGGACGTTATCTCCAGGGCGGCGGTATAGTTATCGAAATTGACGCACTGGCTCCCGACATGGAAGCTCAGGCCCTCGACCTCGAGGCCCATGTCGGCGGCGCGGCTGATCAGGCCCAGGGCCTCACCCGGCTCCGCGCCGAACTTCGAGCTCATCTCCACCTGGGAGCCTATATCCGGCACCTTGAGGCGCAGCACCAGGCCGGCGGTGTCGCAGTAGTCCCGTATCTTTTTGATTTCATCGTAATTATCAAAGGTGACCAGCGGCCGGTACCGCCGTATCTTTTTCAGCGTGTCCCGGTCTTTGATGGTGTTCGAGAAAATGATCTTGTCCCAGACGTAGTGCTCCTTCTCCTTCTTATTAAAGTTCTTAACATACTCATAGACCTGCATGAACTCGTTGTAGGAAGCCACGTCGAAACTCGCCCCCTCGTTGAAGAGGGTCTTGATGATCTCCTGGTTGGAGTTGGCCTTGACCGCGTAATAACACTGGACCCGCGGGAGGTTCTTCTTGAACGCCCGGTAGTTCTCCCGTATCTTCTTATGATCGAGAATAAAGAGCGGGGTCCCGTGCTTCCGGACCAGGGGAAGCATGTCTTGTATCATCATGCGCCGTTCCTGTAAAGGGATTAAGCCAGCAGACCGGCCATGAGCTTTTTCAGCTCTTCCACTTCCTTGTTGTTCTCAAGATAGGACTTGATCAGCTTCTGATGCAGCTCCTCTCCCCGGTCGTAGAGCCGCTTCAGCTTCTTCGGCTTCGCCGCCCGGCAGACGTAGGCGACCATGAGGGGCACCGCCACGGTCACGTCGAGGTAGGCCGTCACGGTCTCGTCCAGCTTGGTCGGGTCGATCTTGCCCCAGCTTGCCGCCTCGCTGGGGGGCGCCCCGGACAGTCCGCCGGTGTCGGGCCGGGCGTCGGTGATGTTGATGTCGTAGTCCTGCCCCACTTCGGGTATCATCAGCACTTCCTGTATCTGGGGCTCCGTCTGGAGCATGAAGTTCTTCGGGCTGCCGCCGCCGACCAGGATGACGCCGGTCTTGCCCTTCTCGTAGTTCTTCGCGTTCAGGATGATGGCGGTCGAGTCATTGACGTCGATGCTCGGGTTGATCTTCAGCCTGAACTTGTCCGCGAGCCCGGCCGCCTCGGCAAGGAGCTCGAGGCCGGCCACGTTCATGCCTATCGTCGAGTCCCCCGGCGAGGAGGTGAAAACGGGGATGCCGTTCCGGTAGGCGGCCGCGAGGATGCTCACTTCGCCCAGTCCGTTCTTCTTCTCATGATCGTCCAGCACCTTGCCCAGGTGGTGATAGAATTCCCGGGTACCCATCTCCTTCTGGAACTCGGGCCGGAGCATGATGCGCCGCAGTATCCGGTCGGTCTCCATGAGGACGTCCTCGTAATCGAAAAGGATGTCGTAGATGCGGGTCACGCCCTTGTCGCGCAGGTCCGTGTCGTCAACGGTGTGGCTCCCCCGGTACATCGGCAGGTTGAAGGCGAAATGCAGGTCATGGTACATATTGGCGCCGGTGGCCACGATCCAGTCGACATACCCGTGGTTCATGAGAGGTATGATCGCCGAGGGCCCCAGGCCGGCCGGCGTCAGGGCGCCGGCAAGGCTCAGGCCCACGGTGACGTCGTCCTGCGAGTAGCGGTCTTTCAGGAGCTGGCAGGCGGCGCGGAGGCGGCCGCCGTTGTAGGCGTCCATATTGTCAATCAGCGTCACGATATCGGTGTCTTTCGATATGGGCTTCGGAAGAATGCGTTTTCCCGAAAGATAGCGTTCCTTGCCGGGACAGCTGTTTTTGTCGTGTTTCATCATGCATCCTCTATTCAATAATTATTGATATATGCCTATAAAAAGCCTTATACAGTGTCAAGAACATATGGTGAATGAACGGATGAAAAAACAACAAGCAATGTTACAAGGCCGGCGGCTATCGCCGCGAGAAGGCGACAAGGATGTCGCCGATTCCGCCGAGTCAACAGGATGTTATACGAGGCGGACGAGCGGGATAGCCCCGGCCATAAAAATCGAAACTACTTAAGTGCGAGTTTTTAAAACACCAGCTTTACCGAAACCTCGGTGGTGAAGTAGTTCCCGTACACCGTGTACTCCCTGTTCGTCTTGCCCACGAACCCGTTGACCATAAGGTTCAGGGTCATGTCGTAAAAGGGAGCGTAGGTTATCATGCCCGATATGATGGACGACTGGTCCTGGATGTTCACGACGCAGTTGACCATGGAGGAGAGATCCTCCACGAACATCTGCCGAATGGTGATGAAAAGACCGGCATAGTATTTACCGTAGTAGTTCGGCGCGTACAGTCCGCCGGACAGGAAATAACCCGTGGTCAGGATGTCCCTTTCGAACATGTTACGGTCGTAACCGGCATGATTGTAGAAAACCTCCGCGTCGAAGCGTATCCGGTCCTTGACGTCAAGCACCTCGAAGCCCCTGCCGAAGCCGAAGCTCGCCTTCCCGATCCATTTTCCACGGACCCGGTAATCCATCACGTTGCTGCCGGGCGTCGTGACCAGGTAGAGCATCTCGGCCGGAAGCGACGGAAAAAGGCCGGTTATGTACCAGGGATAGACCCTGAGACGCCGCACATTGTCGCCGTAGGAGAGGCTCGCCTCGCCGTGGACGTCCAGGGTGAAAACGCGGGAGGTGAAATCGAAGCCGTAGACCGGCACGTTGTGGTTTTTAAGCAGCACTGAAAGGGCCATCTCGGTGTTCAGGAACAGCACTTCCACCTTGTTGGCCATGCTGATGTCGCTCAGGTGGCGGGCCTTGTTCATGTTGATGAAGGAATAGATATTGGCCCTGGTGCCGAAGGGAACATGGACCTTCAGCCCATAGGTCCCCTGCCGCACCTGAGACGAGTCAAGGATGTTTTTTTTATCGATGTTGATCAGGTCCGTCGGCGTCCAGAGGTACCCGACGCCCCACTTCACCACCTGTTTCCCAAGGCGGAAATAGACGCGCCTCGCGATGTTCACATCGAGGAAAATCTCGTTTATGTCAAAGACCGCGTTGACCTTCTCCGCGACCATCATGTCCGCCTTGGTGAAATAGGCCGGTATCCCCAGGTATGCCAGGGGCACCTGCACTATGCGGGATTTCGGCATGCCTGCCGGATAGTAATCGGCGGAAAGGTTCACATAGCCCCTGATACCCTTGAGGAGACGGACATCAAGGCCGAAATTGCCCTGGAAATAGGAAAGAAAATTGCTGGTATCGATCACCTGGAGGTCCCGGAGCATGCTGGCACGTTTGTAATTGACGCTGGTCCGGGAATTGAGGAAACCGTTGAAGCTGACCGATTTCTTTTCCATTGTCTCGGAAAGGGTGTCGTCCTTTACCCTGTCGCTCGGCGTGACCGTGTCCCCGCCGCTGAAAATGTCATCCTCCTGGCTTTTGGCGCCGTCTTTATCCTTCTGGGCGACCTTACGGCGCCCCTCGTCTCCCGGGGCCTCAAGGAAATACTCGCCGTCGGTCATGATGGCGGCGGCATGGCGAACGCCAATTGCCGTAAACCCGCATACTGCCAGGACCGTGAGAGCGAACACCCATTGTTTCCGCATGACCATTGCCGTGACCATCCCCCTACTTGCTCAGGTTCTCGAGGTACGCCTTGGTGAAGATCCTCGGATCGAGCTTCTGCGTCGAGATGCCGGAAAGCTCCACGATGCTTTTATTGCCTTTTTCGAATTCATCGATGTATATGTGCTGGATCGGGATGTACTTGCCGTCGATCTGGGTCCATTTCGGATAATAGGCCGTCTGCATCAGCGTTCCCGACAGGGAGTAGGACTGGACCTTCAGCATGAGGAAGTTGTCCCGCTGGACCCAGTAGACCTGTTTCGGATAGGTCACGTCATTGACCTTCGCCAGGAGGGTGAACTTGTACACCGGCTTCTTGCCGAGCACTTCCTCCTCGACGATTTCAGCGCCGTTTGCCCCGGTGAGTGGCCGGTACAGGTCCACCAGCTTCCGCTTTTCGAAGTCGCCGCCCTTGGCGTCGGTGCCCATGATGCTCTCGTCGCGGCTGATATGCTGGAAGGTACGCGTGTTCTGCCGGTACATCCAGAAGTTTTCGCCGACGCGGAGGTAGCCGTTCCCCTTTTCCGTGTCCGGTTCGAGGACAACAATGAGGAACTCGTCGGTCACGTCACGCCTGAAATAGAGAAAGGCGTAATTCTTGATCCCCTGCCGGGCCTTGTTCTGCACGATCGTCGCCTTGACCGATATGTCGCCGATCTGCTCCATCATGTCGTCCATCTTCTTCATGATATCGCTGGCTCTCGGCGCCGCCTGGACGCCTGTCACGGCCAGGAGCATGATAAAAAACGGCGCGCAACTCTTCCATCTCATGACTTTCTCCCTGATCATTATTCGAAATGCCCCAGGGCCTCTACCGCGGAAAGATTTGAGGCCCTCCTGGCCGGGAAATACGCCGTCAGACCGGCCAGGATGATTATAACCGCGAAGCTCCGTATGATTGAAAACGCGGTCGGGTAAAAATAAAGCCGCTGGTTAACCAGGAGTATCGACAGCACGCTGTCGGTGTTTATGGTGAAAAGACCCAGGACCCACATCATGATAAAGGCCATGATGATCCCGGCAAGGCACGCGAAGGCGGTGAGCAGAACGATCTCAGTTATAAACAGGTACTTGACGTCGGCCCTCTGCATGCCGATGGCGCGCACGGTGCCGATCTCCCGGGTCCGCTCCCGGATCGTCATGCGCAGGGTGTTGAGCACGCCGATCAGGATGATGAAAAACAGGATAAGGCCGGCGACCACCGCCACCATGTTCAGGGCTCCCTCCAACTGGAGGATCTGATCCGCGGTTTCGTACATGGTGTTAATGTCAAGCCAGGGCCCCTTCCATTTCGTCTTGGTCATCTTCGAGAGCTTCTTCTGCATGTCCTCGTGCGTCGCGGTCCTGGGAAGGAGCCTCCATTCCGGCGCAAACACCTTCGCAAGGGCCGATTTCCCGTCGGGAATATAGGCGTCCCTGATATCCTTCGGGTCCCCGGGGAGGTTCTCCCGATACGTCTTGTAGAAGGTCTTCTCGTTCATGAGGACGATGTTCTTCGCCGGCATGGCGCCGGAGCCGAAAACGCCGGTCACCGTGTAGTTGTTCTCGGTCACGATGCCGCCGAACTTGTTTTTATACCGGTACCTTACGGGGTCCCCTTTTTTCAGTCCGAGCGACGACGCGAGGCTTTTGCTGACGACGACGCCCTTCTCGCTTTTTTCTTCCGGAAGGGCGCCGGAGAGGATTGGTACGTGCTTATCCATCACCGATACGGCCTCTCTGTTCCTTGAATATCCAAGGGCCGTCGCCGGCGCGGTCTTTTTTTTAAATACCATTTCTCCGTATATGACGGCAACTCCGGGCTGCAGGGCCGCATGCAGTTTGTCGGCCGCCTTTATCGCAATGGCAGGATTGTTGAGCTTTTTGAAACTGACGTAGAGCGCTCCGGTCTCGTGGTCCCTGTACCCGAGGAGCGCCTTTATATCCTTCTGCTTGAGAAACATGACCATCTCTTCGAACATGTTGCTCGACCTGATGATGGCGGCCACCGTCAGCCGCGCGCTCTGCTGCTGCCCCGAAATGGTCTGCATCCGCGCCTTGATGACGTCGCCGCACTTCACACCGAGGCTCTTCGCCTTTGATGAGTAGACCAGCACCGGGTTCTCGAGCCTGTCGCCGGTGAAGTCCCTGATGTTGCCCTCCACAATATTCTGTCCGAAGTAATCATAAAACTCCTGGTCTATTTCCGTGTTGACGATGATGGCGTTGTCGCCCTTGGCGTTTCCGATGACCCGGGAAAAGACCCCGATGGCCTCCCAGACCTTGTCGATGCCCTCGACGTTCGCCTTGATCAGCCCGATGAAACGGTCCTTGTCCCGGATCACCCGCTTCTGCTTGTTGCTTTCTTCCATCGCGGTCAGGTTCATGTGGCCGGCCATGTACACGATCAGCCTGTTGAAGAGCGTGTCCGATATGCCGTAGGAGAAGGCGTTGGCCATGACGAGGATCATCATGCCGAAGCCGATGGCGATCCCGAGAAAGGCGTTCCTTCTCTTCTGCCGCAGCAGGTTCCTCAGGCTCAATGACAGTATCAGTTTCATGGCGGCCTCCTAGTCCCTCATGATGGCGTCGAGGGGGGTGATCCTCCGGGCCACCTTCAGGGGATAGAGCGTGGCCAGGACCGTGACCAGGGCGAGCTCGACGACCCCGATAACGATGTCCATGCCGTCAAGGGCCGGCCTGAATACGTCACCCCCGAAGAGGAGCTGCAGGATATGGTTCTCCGAGGTTATGCCGAGGGAATTCAGGACGGCGACGGTCACGGCCCCCGCGATAATGCCGGCGCCGCCGGAAACGAAGGATATGATCGCCGTTTCGGCCAGGAACATGCCGGCTATAAAAGACTTCTGGGCCCCTACGGCCCTCATCATGCCGATCTCGCTGACACGCTCCAGGGCCGCCATGCTCAGGGTGTTCATGATGATTATGATGGCCACGAAGAAGATCAGCATGACGAAGCCGATCGTGGCGCCCCGCATGATCATGGCGATGTCGCCGAGCTGCCCGATGGCCTTCTTCCAGGGCACCGCCCTCGCCTCGGCGCCGGCGGCAGCGAAGGCGCGGTTGAGCTTTTCCGCCGACGAATTGATGGCGCCGGGGTCCTTCAGCTTGACGAAGATCAGGTTGTAAGCGCCGGAATCGACGCTGACCTTTTTGCGGACCACCCGCCTGCCCATCAGCTTCGAGACATCGTAGTTTTTCGTCCCGGTATCGACCTTCTCCACCACGCTGTCGCCGAACAGGCTGTCGAAATTGTCACGATCGAGGAGCTTCTGCTTGTCCTTGGGCACTTCCGTGACCACGTCGTTTGCGGTGACGTAGTTGAAGACCTCGCGGAAGGACTCGATGTCCATTAAATTGAAATTTTTCCAGAATTCGTTAAGGTATGAATACCTGATTATGCCGGTGACATTCATTCTGATGTCCATGGTGGTGTTTTCCTGGCTGGTCCCCATCATGACAATGCTGTTCCTCACGTCCAGGCGGCCTTTATTCGCCAGTGCCTCCGGCGTAAGGGTTTTCTCGTCTAGGGGGACCCCTTCCGGCTGGAGCCAGAAATCCTGCTCGTCATAGACCCGTTTCCTGCTCCCTGATGAGACCAGTATCCCCCGGTCTTCGTTCCCGAGGAGCTTCCCCTCCACGAGCTGTATGTTGTTCTTGAACATCTTCTGATAGTCTTCGAACCTGACGCCGAGGACCAGGGCGTAGCCCACGTCGCCGTTGTCGTTCAGTATCAGGGTGAGGCCCTTGCCCACCGGCAGGAACTTCGCGATGCAGTCCTGGGACGAGAGAACCTTTTTCACCTTATCGAATCCGGCTATGACCTCCACGTCCTTGCCCAGGGGCGTGAAGATTACGTTGTCCTGCTCCTGCCTGGAGGACATGACCACGATCTGGCCGGTGAAGCGGTTCATGATGTTTTCCTTGAGCCCCTTCTCCATAGCCGACACGACGCCGTTCCCGATGGTCATGACCATGGCCCCCAGGAAGAGGATGATCCCGACGACCAAGCTCTTGCCGCGGTGCCTCTGGATGTTGCGCCAGGCTATCTTGATGATGAGGCCCATCTATTTTCTCCTTCCCGCCGGAGACGCGGCCTTCGCGGGGCCGGGCTTCTTTCTGACGCCGCTCTGCCTGAGGTATTTCGAGCTGTCCGTCTTGTCGACGATGAGGCCGTCCCTGATCTTGACCACATCGGTCGCGTACTTGAGTACGTCCGGGTCGTGGGTCGAGAAAATAAAGGTGGTCTTCTCTGTCTTATTCAGCTGCTTCATGAGGGTCAGGATGGATGCGCCGGTTTCCGAATCAAGGTTCGCCGTCGGCTCGTCGGCAAGGACTATCTGCGGCTTTGTCACCAGGGCCCGGGCTATGGCCACGCGCTGCCGCTGGCCCCCGGACAGCTCCGCGGGGCGGTGGTCGATGAACTCCTTCAGACCGACCTCCTCGACGCATTGCCTGGCGCGCTCGCGGATCTCTTCTTTTGTAAGCCGGTTTTCCTTCATCAGCAGGAGGGGAAACTCCACGTTTTCAATGAGGTTCAGCACCGGGATCAGGTTGAAGGTCTGAAAGATGAAACCGACCTTGAACAGGCGGATATTGGTGAGGTCCGTGTCATCCAGGGTTGTTATTTCCTCGCCCCCGATCTTGACGCTTCCCTCCGTGGGCGTGTCAATGCACCCGATAAGGTTCAGCAGGGTCGTCTTGCCGCTGCCGGAGGGGCCCACGATGGAAATGAAACCGCCCTCCTCGACCGAGAGATCGATGCCCCGCAGGGCGTGAACCACGGTTTCACCGAGGGGATAATCCTTTTTGATGTTCTTCATTTCTATTATATTCATAGGTGCACCTTCCCATTGATACTGTAACACCGGCAACGACCAATCGTGTCACAGCATCGGCGTAAAAAAATATCAGGAGCTGGACTATTGCAGAAAGAACCGTGCCGATGCCCAGCTATACTCCTTCAGAATACTGGATTGTCAATACAATATAACAACGGAAAAGGTAATTTCAGGTATTTTTCCAAAATTTCTCCTGCGCGCGCAAAAGCCCGGGCAGGAGGTCTTTAAAACCCCATTTCGACTTCCCGGCAGCAGGCCCCATGAAATTTCTACCGGTCGTTTACACCCGGGATATCAGCGACGAAAAATCGTTGTTCACGCCGATCATGTCAAGCATGACGGAGATGTTTCCCCGGTGATGGGTCTGGTGGAGAAACCAGTGGAGCAGGACCTGCCACAGGAGCTTCTCCATCTGTTCGCCCCTGATGTTTTTGTACTGTATGGCCCTGATGAAGTCCCGGTCGTTGATTTCATGGATGAATTCCTCGATGAGCGCGTCCAGGCGCTTCCTGATCTCGAAGATGTTCCGGAAGTCGCTTTCGGCGTTCTTCCTGATCTGCCCGTCATCCAGGGCAAGGAAGGCGTTTCCCCTGAGGCACTTGATGTTCGGGTAAATCCCCTCGAAACGCCGGAGCCATATCAGGTCAGTGTTCAGGTTGTGCATGAACGTCTCGAAAAGTGAATGAAAAAAGGCCTTCATGTCCGTCATGACCTGATCCCTCGACAGTCCTCCGAGAAGGTCCATGACATGCTGGTTGACGCTCCGGTTATACATGGCCAGGGTCTGGAATATGTTCCTCATGGCGGCGCCTCCTTTGAGCGTTTTCTAGCGTTTGCGTCCCTTGATCACAAGGCTCTTCTTGAGCCAGATGCGGGACTCTTCCTCCCTCCCCGTTTCCTTCATGATCAGGGCCAGGTTGTTGTAGGGGACGTAGTTGTCCGGATCAAGCTCTATGACGGCACGGTACTGTTTTTCGGCCTGACCGTAATCCTTCATGTCCAGGTAAACGTCGGCAAGGGTGGTTCTGGTGCTGGCCCTGTTGGGATCGAGGTCTGCGGCGGCACGAAGGTCATCGAGGGCGTCCCTCAGGCGGTTTGCCGCATAGAGGGCCGTTCCCCGGTTGTGATAGGCCGATGAGAATATCGGATAACACCGCAGGGCCGTGTTAAAATAGGGAACCGCTTCGGAGAATTTCTTCGCCGCCAAAAGGTATGCCCCGATAGTATTGTACTCGACGCCGATGAATTCTTTCCGGCCGAGGGTCTTCAGGTACACGCCCCGCTTCAGCGAACCGTCCGATATCCGGAGGACCTTTATGTAGTAATCATCGTCATAGGAAGTGTTCTTGGTCGTTTCCCAGTTGATATAATTGCCGTCATCAAGGTAAAAACGCAGAAAACTGTGGTTCGGGGCGTACACGGGGACGATGGGGATCTTCAGGACCTCCGCAATGGCAATGTAGAGGGTGCAGTAATTATCGCAGTCGATTATCCTGCTGTCGATCCCCTTGCACAGAAGCAGGTTGTCCTTGAAGACAAAACCCTCGCCACGGAGGAGTGAATCAACGCCCTTCAGCACAGCAAAGGCCTCGTCACGGCCGTAGGACGACCTGAGGGGGAGCCTTGTTTTCGCCTTCTGTATCAAGCCGGCCACATACTCATAATGCTTTTTACCGGCGCCGAAGGGTTTCTCCAGGTCAAGAAAATCATAGGCTATGTTCTGCGGCTCGACCGGGCCCTGCTTTGCCGCAGCCCCCCATCCGACATCAAATCCCCCGCCAGCGCTGATGATGACAATCAGCCATGCGACAAGCACTATTTGTTTAATATTCATATCGCCCCCTTTACGCACACCTTATCGCCGATTCCGCCGAGTCCACATGGACGTTATACGAGGCGGACGGGCGGGACAGCTCCCGCCAGGCAATCATTTCCCCACGAACTCGCCCTCGACCCACTTTCCCTGGAATTCCAGCTTGCCTTTCGCGTTATAGGAAGCGCCGAAGCCGTGGGGCTTGCCGTCCTTCCAGTCCCCCTTGTACATCCTTCCTGAAGGCTGGACATGGACACCCTTCCCGTGGGGCTTGCCGTCCTTCCACTGCCCCGTATGCTTTTCGCCCAGGGAACTGGAAAAGGTCCCGAACCCTTCATAATTGCCGTCCTTCCAATTGCCGGAATACCTGCTTCCGTCAGGATACCTCATGACCCCCTGTCCGTTGTACTTGCCATCTTTCCAGAGGCCGGTATAGACGCTGCCGTCCCCCGACTCCATGGTGCCCCTGCCGTGGCACCGGTCGTCCTTCCACTGCCCGGTATAGGTGAAGCCTCCCCGGGTCGTGAAGGTCCCCCTGCCTTCCCGCTTTCCGTCCCTCCATTCCCCCTCATATCTGGAGCCGTCAGGATAGTCCATGGTGCCTTTCCCGCCGATTCCGCGGTTCCTCCACTGTCCCTCGTACCGGGTCCCATCCGGGAAGGTTATGACCACGTTCCCCTGGACCAGCTTGTCGTCCCTCCAGAGGCCGGAAAGCCTGTCGTCATTGGGATTCGACAGGGTCCCCAGGCCGTTCTTGAGGCCGTTCTTCCACAGGCCTGCGTACCGGGAGCCGTCAGGAAGGGTTATGACGCCCCGACCGTCAGGGCTGGCGTTTTTCCATTGCCCTTCATAGAGCTTCCCGTCCGCATACTGGAACACGCCGGTGCCGTTGAGGCAATTTCCCTTCACGCACCGGTCCTTGCCGCCGTCCTGGCCGTTTTTCACAGCCCGGCCCGAACAGCTTAAGGCGACCGCCGCAACCAATATAAGCACCAAGCGGGTTTTATCCATGGACCTCTCACACAGGGAACAGCATCCGAAGGCATTCACATGACAGTAAAGTAAGAAATTTCCCCCTATCTTTCAACCACTATTTTCAGTCATTATCGCATTATCGCGGCTATGTTTATAAAAATCATTTGACGATTATCATAAATAAGATATCATTACCATCAATGCCTGTATATGGCCGCATCAACTCTTCCTCAGGGTGAACATCATGACCGAAGCAGATGACAGAATCGCGCAATACAACAAGATCCTCAAACGGCTGTTTTTCCTGACAGAGGGAGTAAGCAATATATTTCTCGTGCCGATAACGACCGCCATTCTCCTGTTCCATCTCGGCATGGGACTGACAAGCAACCTCATATTCCTGGCGGTGCTGGTGGTGGCCTCGTCAGGAAACCTGGTGCTGTCGTATTTTATATTCAAACGCGACACCCGCATAATAACAACCGCCTTTGCCAAGTGGGCCCGGGGAACCGAGCTGCCCGATGACGAATACCTCGCTGCAAGGAACACCCTCTTCGGCTTTCCGTTGAAGCAAAGCCTCATGGTAATCGTGCGGTGGCTGATAGTCATGCCGGCATTCATAATCTTCGTCCACATTCTCACCGACATAACCTTCCTGCAGGAATTCAACATGTGGGCCCTTCTGCTGTTAAATATCGTGCTTTCCAGCATTATTTACTTCCGCATGACAGAACGGGCCGTGGAGTCCATCGCAAGACTCGGGGCCGTCAACCGGGATGTCGAGTCAACCGGGGGCAGGAAAAGGCACCTCTCCTTTTCGCTCACCTACACGGTGCTCTCATACATCGTACTTACCCTGATATTCATCACGGGGGCCGTCATCAACCTTAACCACAGCCTCATCAAGTCCATGTTCCTGGATTACCTGAAGACCAGTTCGACCCTGGTCGATCAAAACGTTGAAAAACTCCTGGACGACAAGGCGTCGGAAGTGAAGCTCATTGCCGCGGACGAAGGCGTGGCCCGCGCCAGGGGCATCGGGGCCCACAACAATCTCATGAGAAAGCTCGCCAGCGAGGCTGAATATTACGATTACGCCTTTGTCGCAACTGCCGGCGCTGCGCCGGTCATGACAAGCAGTTCCGCCCCGGCCCTGACCGGAGTCGCGGTGAAGCAGCCGGATATTGCCGACACCATAGCCGAGGCCAGGAAAGGAGAAACGGCCCTGAGCGGCGTCCACACCTCGCCCCTGAACGGAAAACCGGCCATGGTCCTGTGCGTTCCCATCAGGGAAGGGAACGCGGTGACCGCAGTGGTAGGAATCTCCTACAACCTTGAAGCTGCGACCGGGCGTCTCATCGGCACCAACACGATAGGGGAAACAGGGTACACCTACCTTGTCGACCGCGACCTCACAGGAATGGCCCACCCGAAACCCAAGTATCTCATGACCGATGTTAAAAAATTTGAATGGGGGCGAAATCTCATGAAACTGCCCGACGGCGAGGTCCTGGTATATCCCTGGGAGGGCAAATTCAAAATCCTTTTCAACAAAATAAATAAACGCTACGGGTTCCGCGCCCTTTCAGCCATCAACCTCTCCGACATTGATGGAAGGCTCATCGGCTCCGGTATCTTGATGATAGCGGTATCGATTGTCGGCCTGCTCCTTGTCGCGGTGTCGATGTTCATCCTTATAAACAGGAAGATCGAGCCCATTGAGGAGTCCGCCCGCGTGATTGAAAAAATAGCCCAGGGCGACCTGAACCAGCGCCTGACGGTCTACTCCGACGACGAAATAGGCAGGATGTCGATAAAGCTCATATCCTTCATGCGGCGCCTGCGCAGCTCCATACGGAACATCAAGACCATATCCGACGAGATGGCCTCATCATCCACGGAGATGTCGGCCACGGTCACGAGCTTTTCCGACAATGCCCAGAACCAGGCATCGTCAGCTGAAGAGGTCACCGCCACGGTCGAGGAAATGGCCGCCGGCATGGACAGCGTCGTCAACGGCGCTCTGATACAGTTCGAGAGCATGGAATCCCTGCGCACGCAGCTGGCCGACCTCTCGGGCAAGATCGACGAGATGAACGTCCAGATACAGAACGCCTTCACCATCGCCGACAGGGTCGCCGGCAGGGCCCGGGACGGCGAGCAGCTCCTGAAGGAGATGAGCGGCAGCATGTCCAAGATTATCGCGAGCTCCAATGAAATGACCAATATCCTCAGCATCATAACCGGGATATCGGAGCAGATCAACCTCCTGTCGCTGAACGCCTCCATCGAGGCCGCCCGTGCCGGCGACGCGGGCCGCGGCTTCGCCGTCGTCGCCGACGAGGTCTCCAAACTGGCCGACCAGACCGCCATCTCCATCAAGGACATCGACCGCCACATAAAGAACAACGCCGAGGAGACGGCCCGCGGCATTGAAAATTCGCAGAAGACCGTCGAGACCATCAGCATGATCATCGAGGGCGTCACGACCATGCGAACCATGATGAACACGATCATGGAATTCATGCAGTCCCAGACCGAGATAAATAAAAACGTCAACAAGAAGGCCGAGTACTCGGGGAGCCTCTCCAACGACATCCGGGTGGCGACGGAGGAGCAGAAAAACGCGGTGAACGAAATCGTGCGTTCGGTCTCCAACATAAACGAGCTGACCCAGGCGAACGCCTCCGGGTCAGAGCAGCTGTCCGGCACGTCTGAAAACCTGGCTGCCATGGCCGAATCGCTGAAACAGGCGGTGGACTACTTCAAAGTATAGCACGGCACGGGGGGGCTTCGCGGCTTCCGATAAACTATTGACATTTCATCGACGGTCTGCTCTACTTATCAAAAATAACCGGAGGTATAAAGCATGAAAAAAATCATCGTATTTGCAACCCTCGTGATCCTGTCGGTTTTTACGATCACGACATCCTCAGTCCGGGTGGACGCCGGCGCCGGTCTCTGCTATAACTGCGGATCCGGCAGCTCCTGCGACCAGTGCCCGTCAGCATCGGGCAACGACACCTTCGATGACAGGAAAGCCTGCGAAAAGAAAGGGTGCAAGGTGACCGGAACGTCATCATGCTCGACAGCCGCAAACGTCAAAAAATGCTGACCGCACTCATCAGTACCGGAAAAAAGGGCCTGTAAAAGGCCCTTTTTTTATTAATCCTGCCCTTTATGAGAACTTCCCCCGGGGCCCCGTTGTCTCATGTGCAAAAGATAATCCGGTTCCCCGCCGCTTTGCCGGCGGGGAAAACAACAGAGAAACAGGAGATTGCAACCATGAAAACCGGGATAGCATCGCTCATTCTAGCGTTAATGGCCGTCCTGCCCGCCGCAGGGCATTCACTCAAACCGGCGCCGGATCTCGTGGACGTGCGCGTCTACTCGGATAACGGCGGCGAGCTGCCCCGCTACCGGGCATATCCGCGCGCCTGCCAGAGCGGCGCCTATTATTATATGGAAGCGGTGAAGGGCGAACGCTACTCCATAGAGGTGACGAACAGGTCCGACCGGCGCATAGCCGTGGTGGTCGCCGTCGACGGCAGGAACATCATAAGCGGCGCGAAATCATACCTGAAAAACAGCGAGAGGATGTATATCATCGAGCCCTATTCGTCAAGCACCTTCAACGGCTGGCGCACCGGCATGGACCGGACCAACCGGTTCTATTTCACCGAGCCCTCGGATTCGTACGCCGAGCGGGTGTTCGCCGACGCCTCGGCCATGGGCACCATAGCCGTCGCGGTCTACCGGGAAAAACAGCACGCGGTGACGCCGCTCAGGCCGCCCTACCGCGATGATTACCGTTCCGGGGCGCGGGGCGAAAGCAGAAAATCGTCTTCCGAAAAGCAGCGGAGCGAAAGCGCCGACAGGGAGGCCGGGACCGGTTTCGGCGAAACGACTTATTCGCCGGCCCGGGAGGTCGCCTTTGAACCCGAGAGCGCCATGGCAGGCAGGATCGTGCTTAAATATGAATGGCGGCGGGAGCTCTGCCGGAAAGGGATCGTATCCTGCGAACCGGAAAACAGGTTCTGGCCCGTCAGCAACGGATTTGCCCCGGTGCCGCGCGATTTCAGGGAGTGATGACCTTCAGGATGACCGGCTCCTCCCGCTTCGGCGCTGGAGGGATGCTCCGGGGATAACCGATGATTATCGGCGCGACAATGGCCAGGTCCGGGGTGATCCCCAGCTCTTCCAGGAGCGCGGGATCCTGGATGACGGCACCGAGGTTTACCCAGCAGGTGCCGAGGCCGCGGGCGGCGGCCCCGTTCATGAAATAGGATGCGCAGAGGGCGCAGTCGACCAGAAGGTTCTTGTAATCGCGCGGCCCCAGCAGGAGTACCAGGGCCGGGGCATTGTAAAAAACATTATAGCTTTCATTGCGCAGGATGTTCTCATACCGCTTGGCGTAATCTTCGGGATTCGCATCGATCCTCGCGACCAGGTTCTTCTTGCTTTCATCGGATATGCGCTTCATCATCTCCCTGTTATTTACAATGACGAATCTCCATACCTGGTTATTGCCCGAGTTGGGGGCCAGGGTGCTTTCCTTTATAATTTCCCTCAGCAGATCTGTCGGGACCCCTTTCTCCATGAACGCGCGGACCGACCGCCGTTTTTCAAGTAATTCGCCGTAGTCCATGAATTTCCTCCGCGAGACTATATGGATATTTTAATTGACTCATTTTAACGGATTTCATATCTTAATCATGCGCAGAGGACGCTGTTAGCTACCGCGCACTATAACCATAGGATTTAACTGTATAAAAACGCGATATGAAATCAAGTAGAAAAATCAGAACAACCGCAGTGCCGATCCTATTATTATACAGCATCATATTTGCCGCCGGATGCGATGAAGACAAGGCATGGGAAACTGCGGATTCAAAGGCGAACCAGTCCATAATGAGGCTCTATATAATGGACAAGCTCATGACTTATACTGTCGGCGGAACGGTTACCCTTAACGTCGGCGTCAGCTCCGTGGTGCTTCAGAATAACGGCACCGATGACATTACGATAAATGCAAGTGGGGCATCTAGATTTACGTTTGCCACGCGACTGCACAGAAATGCGGCATACAGCGTTTCCGCCACACCGGACACCGGTTCCTGTACTCTAACAAATGAAACCGGCACTATCACATATAGTAATATAACAAATATCTCGGTAGTTTGTGGCCCCTGAATGCCGACATCAATCCCGATATAAATTTATTCAAGTATTGCACTGTTTGCCTATCACAGCCGGATGCCAAGCCGAAGGAAGGGGTATACCGTGGACAGCGCTTCGCCGCTGAAAAGTACTGACTGTAACCCGCATCCCGTTTCAATGAAGAAATAACCACCATACACGAACCTAAAACTGAGCTGCGGATCGTAGTAGACTTTTGTTATCAAGTTATTCTTCGGGAACAGGCCCCTGACCTCCTGTTGTGAAAAGGATGGGCCAGTAAAAAAGGCCAAGCGCAGGTCAAAGGCCCATTTGCTGACCAGACCAAGCTTAAAATCATAGAAAACTCCAAAACCGGGAGAAAAGACCATAAGGTTCATTTTGTTCCCGTTCCTCGTTTCCCCGGTGAAGGGGACAACGCTGAACTGAAGAGCCAGCCCGAAGTTCGAAAGCACGGGTGTGTTCTTTACCGCTTCGATCCCGGACAGCCGATAGGAAAGCATCAGGTGTCCCCCGGGGGAAAAGCGCAGGTAGCGACTCCACCTGGTGACGGGGAAATGGCAGCTGCCTCCCGGGGCGATATCCAGGGGCCCAAGGCCGGCCATGCCCCGGGGATATCCTGCGGCCCTTCTGCGCGCCTGCTCCTCTTTGCGGAGTGCTTCTTCCTTTTTCCTGGCCTCTTCCCTTTGAATCTCTTCCTCCTTTTTAAGGGCCTCCTCTCTCTTCAGTGCCTCTTCTTGTAACGCGTCCTGCTGGTCCTTCCCGAGTTTGCCTATCTGGGCCAGGGAATCCCCCTCGGGCTCTTCTTTAGGTGTTTCCTTCTTCTTCACCGCCAGGTCCGTCCAGCCTGAATTGCTTCCCGGCTTGAGGAAAACATTCAGCGCCGTGATCCGGATCTTATAGGCGCCGGGGGCCACATCCATCACCGCGTAGCTGGTCGTGACGGTTTTCCTGAGCAGTTCGCGGCCTTCCTGGTTTTTCACTTCCACGATATAGCCATGGGCCCCCCTGACCGCCTCCCATTCGATGCGGACCTGTCTTGTTTCGGCGGCGGCCGCCCGAAGGGCCGCGGCCATGAGTATGATGAAAACCGCGTATTTCACAATCCTGTTTTTCATATGCCTATTCTACGTAAATAACATCAGATTTGAGCTTCGGCGCCTTGAGCTGTTTCCCCAGCCTGATTGAGAAATAATTTCTTCCGGGCGCGCTCTGGGCCGTTACGGCATCGCCCTTCTGCCTGAGGGCCGATATCTCCCACACGAACGAGCCCACGTCAAGGAGCTCGATTTTTTTCAGCTTGTAGCGCGTCGCATCGACCCTGGTCGCGAGGAGCGTCCGTTCCTTCCCGCCGGCCACCCGCTGCTTCAGGGTAAACCGGTACTGCGTGGCGCCCTCCACTTCCTTCCACTTGAAGACCAGGCCGCCCCGGTCGTCAACGGACACGACCTCGTTGTTTACCGGGTACACCCCGGCCGGGGAGCCGATCATCTCGGACACGGTGAACCGGCGCACGGCGCTGGCCGATACCGCGCCGCCGTCTTCATCCACCAGCCTGACGCGCCAGAAATAGACGCCGGGCGCCGGCATGGGAACGCTGTGCGACGCCTCCGGGACCGTATCGCTTCTCACCAGTTTTTTAAACTCGCGGTCACGGGAAAGCTCGAAGCGATACCGCTGCGCCCCGCCGACGCCGCTCCACCGGAAGGTCATCGTCTTCATCCCTATGGCGTTAACCGAGGCGTCCGCATCCGGCCCGAGCAGGCCGGGGGGCTGGGCCCCGACGACCGCGAAGGCCCGCTGCGGCGAACGGGGCGACGACACGCCGGCCGCCGTCACGCCGCTGACAGACCAATAATAGGTCCCCTTCGCCAGGGCAAGCTTCGGCTTGTGGTAATTGACGCCGATCTTCTTCTGGTATATGATGTTTTTGAATTCCCTGTCCCGGGCTATGCGGAAGTCATACCCGGTGAAATCACGGCTGCCCTGCCAGTTGAACAGCGCGCTGCCGGATGTAAACGACAGGTCCGAAAGGGCGTCGCCCTCTTTGGGGAGTAGCTGTTCCGGCGCCGAAAGCGCGGCGGCCGGCGCTATGGTGAACTGCTGGGCCTGGCTCACCAGCTCGGCGTCCGGGTTGAAGCCGTAGAGGCTGCGGACGCGCCAGTAATAGGTGCCCGCCGCGAGCGCGTCCGTGGCGATCGAGTCCTTGTCGCTGGCAAGGGACAACACCCGGTCTTTGAAGGCAGGGTCCCTGCTTACATCGACCGCATAGGATGTCGCGGCCCCCGATCCCTTCCACCTGAACACGATGAAGGGCCTTTTCTCTCTAAAAGCGAACTGCTGCCCCCCGAGGGGCGAAAGCTGAAGCGCCGGCCGGTCTGCAACGACCGTGAATTTCCTTGCCGGGCCCGGCTTTCCCTTCCCGTCGGTAAGGCGCCAGTAATAGGAACCGGCCGGCAGGGTCACGACCGCGCCGGTGCCGGCGCTGGATGCCTTTCCCACTATTGTTTCAAAGGCGCTGTCCTTCGCCACCTGAAGGAGCACCCGCTGCTGTCCCTCGGCCTCCCAGGTGAAGTTCACCGCCTGTTCCTTCGCCGCGGTGACATAGTAGTGGTTGATATCCGGGGAAACCTGACGGACCGTGATCCTGTCGACCGTCACCCTGTCCCCGGTTACCCGGGCATTTTTACCCGGGTCCACCCGCTCTTTTTTGCCTTCGACGGTAAGGTCCGCCCTGCCGGAAGAGACGGAAAGGTTGACCCCTTCCTTCGATTTGTTCACGCTCAGGACGCCCTTTTTCATGTTGATGGACGCGTTGCCGGAGGTGATCCTCATCTCACGGCCGCCGGCCGTCCTCCGCGCGGCAATGGAGCCCTTGTCCAGGCCTATCTGGACGCCCTGGTCAGAATAGCAGACCAGAACAAGGGTGTTTTCCCCGATCTCGATCCTGGAATTGTCCTTCAGGTTGACGACGGCGCCGGAACCGTCCATGGTGCGCAGGTAGTCGCAGTTGTAGACCGTGGCGTTGCGATCGATCTTCTCCCACAGCACCTCCTCGGCGAAACGGCGCTCGGCTATCTTTTTCTTGTAGGTGAGCACGCCGATCTCCGAGGCACGCGACCGCGTGAAGGTGCTGGTAAAGTCGACGTAGAGCATGAAGGAGAAAAGGACTATCAGGCCTATCGTTACGAGCGGAATGATTCTGTCAGTCTTCAATAATTTCATATTTCTCTTCTTTCTGGTTCGGGTCGAAATTCTTCAGTGATGGCGTCTTGATCCCCAGCATTTTCCTGAGGACCGCGATCGTTTTCGGCGCCCGCGGGTCGTCCTTCCTGCCCAGGACCGCGTAAATCTGCTGGGGCTTGCTCTTGCCCTTGATCATGATCTTCTGCATCGCCACGGTGTTGTATATTCCCTCAACCAGCTTGTACGAGTCCTGCGATATCAGTATGTCGGTGCCGAAGGGCTTGTTGAGGGACTCGATGCGGGAGGCCACGTTGACCGTGTCCCCGATGACCGTGTACTCCATCCGCTCGTGGGAGCCTATCTGCCCCGCGATGACGGGGCCGGTGTTGATGCCGCACCCGATCTGGATCACCGGTTTTTTAGCGCTGCCGCGCCCGGCATTGTACTCCATCAGGGTCTGGCGCATCATGAGGGCGCAGTTGACGGCGCTCTCGGTGTCGTTCCCCGTTGACACGGGAGTTCCCCAGATGGCCATGATGGCGTCGCCGATGAACTTGTCCACCACGCCGCCGGTCCTGTTGACGCAATCCACCATCCGCGTCATGTATTCGTTGAGGAACTCGACCACTTCCTCCGGGTCCATCTTTTCCGAAATCGCGGTGAAATAGCGTATGTCCGAAAAGAACACCGGGGCCGTGATCCGCTCGCCCCCGAGCTTCAGCTCGCCCCGGAGGACCTTGTCCGCCAGGTCCTTGTTCACGAACTTGCCGAAGGCGTCCTTGATGCGTTCGCGCTCACCCAGGCCGATGCCCATCTTGACGAAGGAATCGGTGAGGTCCCCGACCTCGTCGCTGCTGGTACGCTTGATGTCAACGTGGAAGTTCCCCTTCTCGATCTCCTGGGTCGCGCTCACGAGGCGCTTGATGGGCCTCGTGAGGGTCTTCGAGAAGAAGTACACGATCAGAATGCCGGCATTGAGCACGATGAGCGTAATCAGGATGTTCCGCCACCGGATCCGGTAGAGCGCCTCGAAGGCCTTGCCTTCGGGGGCCGTCGAGATGATGCCCGTATCGCCGAAGCCGGTCTTGTAGTAGGCGCCCAGATAATAATTGCCGTCCGCGTCGGCATAGCGGAGCAGTCCGTTGTCGGCCTTGCTCTTGAGCATGGCGGCGACGATGGGGAGGTTGACGAAATTGGTCTTCGCCCTGACCAAAGAGCTGTCATGGTGCGCCAGGACGTCCCCGAAGCCGTTGACGATCATGCTCTTGGTGATGCCCGTGGACCTGACCGATTCAAGGAACGGCGTCATGGGCACGTATACAACCAGTATCGTTGACGCCTTTGACGGGGCGCTGTACCGGTACGGGATGCCGATGCTGATGATGGGTATCTTGAAGAACAGCGAGGCATTGTTGACGATGGTATCGCCGTTGAAGACATTCATAAGGGAGCTTTTTTCGTTTTTTATGGCGTTGAAAAAATCATCATCCGAAAGGCTGTTCTGCTCCAGGAATTTCCTGTGGGAGGCGTGGATGTCCGTCGAAAACACGTCGCCCGCCCTGGAAACCAGGGCCACGAAAACGATGCTGTTGTCCTCGCCGAAGACATGCTCCTTGAGGGTGGCCTTTTCATGGTCCCCGCTCTGCCTGTCCTCCAGGACGGACGCCAGGTAATCCGCCTGGCCGACTATGGCGTTAAAATCGGACCTCACCTTGAGGGCTATGGCATGGGCAACCTCGTGGCTGTTCTCCTTGATGCGGAGCTCGTAATCTTCCTTGAAGAAATAGGTTGCCAGGAACGTTATGCCGAACAGGGCCGACGCGATGATCAGCGATATGATGGTGATCATCTTGAACCCGATGGTAAACTTGAACCTGCCGGACAGCAACGGTTTTCTTGTTTTGCTCTTCTTCGTTGTGGTTTCCTGCTTTTTTTTTGCCATGACCATCACTTTTAATAGTAAAATATCAATATGGTAACACTATCGGACCCCGTCTCCCGTCGCCGCAGGCGAAGTTGGCGGACAATAAAATCAGGCACAGTTTAACGGCCCGTATAGAATCATCAACAATGATTTGGGTATACTATGCCTTTTATTTCAATTAATTATCGAAGGATACTTTCCACTGACCGTCGGGGAACCATAGGAGCTCCCCGCCTTTTGTACGGCGAGGCCTCCCATATTATAAAGCAAGAAACAAGCAGCGGGTCGAATGGAATCAACGCATCCGGTTACGCGACAGAATGCGCCTCCGTGTTCAATCCGCGCCTTAAAATTTCCTGGCAAAGGGATTTTCCCGCCTCATGCGTATCGCCAGCATCAGCGGGACCAGCTTGTACGGCAGGTTGTATGCCAGGAATTTGACCGTATCCTGCACCCTCAGGTCCTGGTTCAGGCCCGCTTTCGCAAGCTCCTCTGCGCCCTTCACCCCGCTCTGGCACATCTGGCTGAAAAGAGCTGCTTCACCGGCGAATTCCACGTAGAGAATGACGATCATGCTTTCGATGATCATGCCTGCATAGAAGAGGGCAAAGGGCCTGATCCAGTTTTTCCCCCTGATGAAGGAATACACCAGCACGATGTAGAAGGGCCCGAAGACGAAGGCCGAGAGGAAGCACATGGCCCGCAGCCAAGACGGGTTGGCAATCAGGAGGGGATCATTGTTGACCGCGTACAGGTCATAGACCGCCCGGGCCCAGAAATAGCCGCTGTCGGGCGACGGACGCATCACGCCGTTGACCAGGTCCGCCGCGAAAGACGAGAACACGAAGAAAGAAAAAAAGGCGATGAAAATCCAGTCCCCCTTGCGCTCCCGCAGGGGAAGTACCGTTACTTCAGACATGACAAATCCTCCGTTTTTTTGTGTATATTTCATGAAGGCGGTGAATCACGGCACCGTCTTCGTTCAACCAGTATTAATATTGTTAATAGACCCCCGGCAGTATCCGCCAGCGGACCCGTTTACGGTATTCGTCCCAGTCCCTGCCGTATTTTTCAGCGCATTTCCTGTCGTCCCGCCTCTCCCGGTGCACCAGGAGGACCGTGAAATAGATGACGTAGAAATACGGCAGGGGCGATTCAAAAAGGCACGGCAGGCACCAGGCAAGGGCCATCATGATGTCGCCGACGTAATTGAAATGGCGCGACCAGCCCCAGAAACCCGAGACCAGGAGCCGGTTTCCCTGCGCCGTCTGGATATAGTCCGGCTTTCTGCCCCGGATGCGGTACTCCGGATCGGTCCGGAAGCGGTGCTTCTGGATGTTCACGGCCCGGAACAGGTAATAGCCGGTCATGTTCAGAACCACCATCAGGATGATGCCCCAGGCAGGCAGTTCATGGGGATGCTCTATGAGATAGAAGGCCTGGAGGGAATAGGTCAGCGGGACCCAGGCAAGGTCCCCGAAGGCGAGCATGAAGCCGAACCGGTCGTTGACGATGTCGGTGGTGGTGAGTATCGCCTCCTCGTGCAGGAAATAATCCGCGACATAGAGGAACTGGAAGGCGACCACGAGGACCATCGCCGCGGTGACGTATCCGTGCTTCAGGTATTGCACGCCCATGAACGAAGCGCTCACCGCGAGCCACCCTATGAGGCCGGGCCGGGCCTCGCAGAAGAACTTGAGATCAAAGCCGGTCACCGGCGGGATGCGTGGATTGAGGGCAACGCCCATGAAGAAGTCATGGATCCTGCTGCCGGAAGGAGCATCAGCCTGCCCGGTGATGGTGCCGTACCAGTACAGAAAAAAGCTGAAAACAACCACACAGATGACAGCCACGCTGACAAGGGCCCCGAAGTTGTTATAGATGACGTCCATGCCGATCAGCCCGGTACCGGCCAGCACCCCGAGGAGCACCAGGGAGATGATGAAGGACGCCGGCCCGTTCATTTTATAATAAAGGCGGCTTCCGTCCTTCAGCCGTACGCCCCGGACTGACTTTCCCGGCAACAGAGCCTGAAGGAGCGCCTGGAACAGAACCCATGAGCCGAAGATAAGCGCCGCCTGCCACGTGGGCGCGATGCTGTCAATGAAGCCGGCAAACGGAGCGTAATCAATGCTCACCCGGGGAAGTATATCCCCATGGTTGAACCTGACGCAAAAATAGAGATAATAGACCAGGGCGGGCAGTCCGGCCATTATGGCCACGTTTCCCGCGGGCCCGCCGAATTCACGGTCCAGTTTCGTCTTCATATCCGACTCCTTATCACTTGCATGCGGCCTGCACTGTCCGTGCGGAACGGAGCAAGCCGGCCCTGCGCGTCACTGGGCCTCATAGGATTTCCTGAGAACGGCGTGGTAGTCATTGAACGCCTTTTCATCACCAAGCTGGTATTTCTCGAGAATGCTTTCGTAACAATAGTGGTACTCATATTTTCTCGATTCAATGCCGCAGAACATGTTCGCGAGGTACACGGTGCCCACGACCGCCTCGGTTGCCGGTGAGGCCTTCAGGGGATCATGGTGGCACCGTATCGCCTCGACCAGGTATTCCGGGAAGTTCCATCCTTCCGCGACCATGCCGCCGATGGTGGAGTGGCTTATGCCTATGGCTATCTCCTCCATGAAGGTCTCGGTGATCAGCAACCTGTTTTTGGACTCTTCCCGGATCTTCCTCGCCGTCGCCGGCTCCGCGGATATGAGAATGATTTTCCCCAGGTCGTGGAGGAGCCCCGCGAGGGACGCGCGCTCAACGACGCCGGCCCCGTGGTATTTCTGCCCGATGTGCCTGGCATAGCAGGCGACGCGGTTGCTGTGCTCCCATATCTCCTCGTACCGGGCATACCGCTGTTCCATGATGTGGCGCGCGCCGCTTGCCATGACCATGGACCTGACGTTCTTCATGCCCAGGACCCTGACCGCGTCATACACGCTCTCGATCCGCTTGCCCGATATGAAGGCCGCGGAATTCGACAGCTTGAGGACGCTGGCGGTTAGGGCCGGGTCAGACATGACGCCCCCGGCTATGACATCAAAAGAGGAATTCGGGTCATCGCAGAGTTCCATGATACGCACGATGTTCGCGGGGAACGGCGGCAGTTCGGTAATGTCCTTGATTATCCGGTCCTTGACCATGGAAACGATCGAACCGGGTTTGATTTCACCCGGTATCCGCAGGGTCACCGTGGTGGCATTGCCGTCGCTGTCAATCGTAAAGAGCGACGGGTCAATGCCGATATTTTTGAGGGTGATGATGACCAGCGCTATCCCGAGGCCGGCGCCCTCGGTGCCGTCCTCGATATCGTTGTACGCTTCCAGGAGGTTTTTATATATCCCCGCTTTTTCTATACGGTGTCTGATGCGCTCCATTTCCCGGGGGAGGACAGGGGCGTTGTTCCTGACGCTTATTGAAAGTCCCCGGTCATTGATGCTGAAATCTATCGAGACGGTAAAATCGCTCTTCATCAGGAGGGCGCTCATTTCATCGGGCTTCTGCATGAAATGGGTCTTGAACGTCTTCATGCCTTTCTTGTAATCCTCGGGCCTGTTTATATCAAGACCGCTGCCGGTAAAATAGACCCTCTTGGCATTTGCCTTCTGCGCGTTGGCCACCACCTCCCTCATGATGGATATTACCGAATTGAGGACATAGAGCTGGTCATTGAGGGTCAGCAGCCGGGCGTAGATGCCGTCGATGAACATGGTCAATTCGCGGTCGGCGAATTTGAAGCTGATGGAAAAGGGCTGGCGGCTGGCAATGCTGTCGTAGACTGCTTTTTTATCGATGGCGGCCATACATGCTCTCAATTGACATACAAGCGGTTCGAACGCGTCGTATCAGGTCCGGCGCATATTGCCCCGGGCTTCATCCAGCGCGTTATCCAGCTCAACCATCCGTGTTATGGCGGACTTCAGGAGGGCATAAAGAAACTCGGGGCTGTTTTTCGCCAGCTTGTAGAATATGGGCTCGTCGATGAGCCCCAGTTTGGCTTCATGAGACGTAACCCGCACCGTTGCGGCCCTCGGTTCGGAGCTGATGAGGGCCATCTCGCCGAAAAACTCCCCGGCATGCATCCGGCGTACCTCGTGCTCCGCTTTATTGAGCAGCTTGATGATGGCGACCTCTCCGGAAAAAATGAAGTAGAGGTTTCCGTTGCACTGGTCGCCCTGGGAAAAGATCGTGTCCCCCGACTTGAATTGCCGGGTCTGAACATTATGCACGAAATCGAATATGTTCATGGCGCGTACGCATCCACCGGCGGGAAATACCCCGCATCGCATGTTTATTATAGCCGGGACATCGCCACTGTCAAGAAATATTATTACCAATATCGGCCCTGGGTCACTCTCCCCCCGTCGCGTTCGGCTTTCTCCGCTGGTTAATAAACTATTGACAAGTGGATCACGGGATGGGAAATATCCCTCATTCCGAACAAGGAGATAAATGCATGGAAACACGCCGGGGCTTCCTGGCTACAAGCGCCGTGGCGGCCACACTTTCAGCCCTTCCCGGCTGCGCAGAAGAATCGATCAAAGCCGGGGACAGGAAAATGAAGACAACGAAACCGAAAAGGGCCCTGGTCCTCTGGTACAGCCAGGCGGGCCATACCGGGCGCAACGGCCGTCTCATGGCCAGGACCCTGGAAAAGCTCGGCCTGTCCGTTACGGCCCTCGATATTCGGGAATGCGACGATTCCGTCATGGCCGCATTCGATCTCATCATCATGGGCACGCCCGTCTATTACCTTGACGTGCCGGGAAATGTCAGGACATGGCTCGAAGCCATCCCCTCGATCGAAGGGATCCCCGTGGCCGCTTTTTCCACCTTCGGAGGTCCGGGCGACAACCAGTATAATACCGCGTGGTACCTCCTTGAGCTGATGGCTGAAAAAGGAGGAATCCCCGTCGGAATCGCCACCTTCGGCAACATGTCAACCTTTGCCCCGACATGGTCCATGGGCAATGAAAAGCGTATACTCAAGTACCGGGACCTGCCGAACGAGGAGGTTTATGAACAGGTGCGGGAATTCGCACGACGGGTCCTCCGGACGGTGCGCGGCGGGACACCCCCCGCCATCAAGAAGGAATTTTACGCCGGAGAATTTCTCAAGGGATCGTTCCAGGTCAAGCTGACCAAAGTCATGATCTCCCGGCATGGCATAAACAGGGAACGCTGCACAACATGCGGCACCTGTGTTGATACATGTCCGGTGGGGGCCATCGATATCGTCAATTATGCCGTGGACAGAAAAGCCTGCATAGCCTGCATGGGGTGCGTCAACAACTGTCCGTCCCAGGCCGTGGACATGACCTTTCTCGGATCCCGGGTGTACGGGTTCAAGGATTTCTTGAAGAAACAGGGCATCACCATCCAGGAACCGGCGGAACTTAAGAGAAACTAAACACAGCCGCCTCACGCGGGAAAGTACCGCTCCGGGCAGGTGAAGGGCGATGGCCCCTGTGACACCCTGGACCCGATATTTTGTATACAATCATTCTTCGGTAGTACGGCGCAGGCAGCTCCGGCCATGATGTCCGTGGCTATCTCCTCAAAAAAAATGTTGCACAAATCGACTTTGCGATTATTATACTAAGCATGAAAACATGCGACAGCATGGCTAATTATTCATTATAAAATAAAAAATGTTGTTGAATGAATTCTGTATTCTGATAAATGTAATGCTGTCATCCCGATCCGGTGCATTCAGAAGCACATAATCGGCGGCGACGCCATAATCAATATCTTACAAAGAGAGCGTGATCCAGCAGGGCACGCCAGAGAGACCGTTATGAACATAGAAATCAACCACCTGTTTCTCAAGGTGTTGACGAATTCCCTTGATACCGGCCAGACCAATTATCTCGGCGAGCGCCTTGACTCGAAATTCAATATCTACCGCGTATCGGGTTTTCATGATAACGCGCCCCTCCCCCGGAGGACCGCCGCAGAGGTCCTGATCAATTACTTCAAAACTGAAGAAAACATAGTGCGGCTCTTCACCATCATGATCGAGAACGAGGGAAAGCGCTTCTACAACGCGGTGCTCAAGGTATGGGGCAAACAGGACTTCATAAACCTCCTGCTGAAAAACAAGTGGATATACGACCCCGAGGTCAAGCGCTTCCTGCTGGATCCCTTTTACGAGCACGAGATCAATTTCCTGAAAAAAATACGCATCCTTGACCTGCGCCACGAGGCCGACATCCCGGCCATCATCAAGGAAATAAAGAGCGCCAGCGCCACCTTGAGCGTCAAAGACCTCGAGTGGCGGATAACGATCCGCCTCTATGACATGGAGCCCCAGATCGGGGAACTCATACGGAAGATACTGGACATGCTGCTGGCGCGGCAAAATCTGCAAAACTACACCCACGAACTGTACGCGTGCCTGAAGGAGCTGGCCATTAATGCCAGCAAGGCGAACTACAAGATACTTTTCGAAAAGTACGTCGCCCGGCCCCAGAAGGTAACCCAGGAGCGGGATTACTTCCGTTTCCTGCGGATGTTCCAGGAAGAGATCGAGGAAAACGGGAACCGGCGCCTGATCGAACTGGCGAGACAGGAGGACCGGTTCATCAACATAACCTTCCAGTCATCCCTTGATTCAATCGCGATCTGGGTCACCAACAGCCAGAGCATATCGCTCATAGAAAAGCAGGCCCTCCTGAAAAAACTGAAGAAAGGCGAATTCAAGAACAAGGATTCCTTCGGCGAAGAGCCCGAATATGCCGAGGGCGCCGGTTTCGGGCTGAACCTGATACTGAGCATCCTGAAGAACTACACGAAGGACGAGGAGCCCCTCAAGGTGGTGTTCTATCCCGACTTCATCAAAATAGGGTTTGAGCTCACCAGGAATGAATTGATGTCAAAAATCGTAAAAACACCCGGACCGGGGGCTGAGAGCGGCGCCTGATCCGTCATACGAATCCCCGGTGATTGACCGCAGAACCGGAACATCAGAACAGTTTCCCATCGAACACCGGTTTCTCAACGGCTCCTGCTGCATAGCGGCCGTCTTTTCCCTGGCCGTTCCTGGTCAACAACCTGCTCCGCGGCCTTGACCCGGTATTGAACCTGATAGCGGGACTCCGCTCTCTGCTTTTCGGCATACGGTACTACTTCGCCAGGTTCGGGAGGAGTTTCATCTTCCCCACATGGGCGCCCATGGTCTTCACGTCCCTGGGCATTTTCTCCGGTCCGGCGTCATTGAATTCGGCTGTCGCGTGGCCGCCGGCGGCCGCCTTGTCTTTCGCGCATCGGACACCGGTATCGGCATCGCCCAATCGGGGAACGCCTGCGAAACGGACCGGGCCGAAAGCGCCAGGTCCGGGTGCAATGACTTCATCACGAATCCGGTCCAGTCGGAAAAACTCCCGACAGTCCTTGAACGATACCTGAGCCAACCGCTGTTGCGCTTGACATTTCCGCCATGATGCGGTCTGATATGTCATCGAGAGCTAAGCGGCGCGTTTCTTATGCCCCCTGTCCCCCCGAGGGGGAGAGGGGGGCTATAAACATATACCATATCGCCGCTTCGATCTTCGCATTGACAATGTATATCTGATGCCGGCTAATCATCATGATTGCAATTAATAACCGAATTTCCATTCCCGAAGACGAACTAACCATCACGGCATCCCGTTCATCGGGACCCGGCGGTCAGAACGTGAACAAGGTCTCGACCAGGGTGACCCTGCGCTTCAGCATCGCGGAAACCGGCTCCCTTTCGGATCAGCAGAAAAAACGGGCCCGGGAAAAGCTGAAGAACATCATCAACCGCGACGGCTGCCTCGTCATACACGAGGAATCGCAGCGCTCCCAGGCGGCCAACCGCAGGCTTATCATTGAGAAATTCGCCTCACTTATGAGGCGCTCCCTGGCGGTTCCGAAAAAACGCATCCCCACCAGCGTGAGCGCGGCGCAGAAGAGAAAAAGGCTTGAAGAGAAGAGAATCCAGAGCAGGAAAAAGAAAAGCCGGCGCAATGAAGAGATCAATCAACAATGATGCGATGGCGATACTGTCCCTGGGCCTTCTCCAGGGACTGCTGACCGCGCTGTCCATAGAGCCGTTCAACGCTCCCCTTGCCGCCTGGGTCATGCCATGGCCCCTGTTCCATTTCGCCGGCCGCTTCAGGAATTCCCTCACGAGGCTCCTCGTTGCCGGCGCGGCCTGCTCGATTTCTTTCTGCGCCTTCGCCTTTTACTGGATCATGCACCTGTTGAAGAATTTCGCCGGCCTGGGACCGCTGGAGTCGCTCATCGCCTTTGTCCCCTTCGCCGTTTTTTTCAACCTGCAGATACCGGCCTTCGTGCTGCTTTTCGGCGTGTCCCTCAGGAAAAAATACAGGAGATATCTCCATCCCCGGTGGCTGACGGCCGGCCTGCTGGCCCTTGGGGCGGACTACTTCATTCCCAAACTGTTTCCCTACAGCTGGGGAAACTTCATTGCCGGGAACCGGCTCATGGTGCAGGTTACGGACCTTGTCGGCGTCTACGGACTGACGCCGGTACTCTTCGGTATAAGCTATTTCGGCTATCGGACGTTCCTCGCCGTCAAGCGGGCCTTTTCGGAAGGAGGCGCCGCATCGGCAGCGGCCTCGCTCAGGATGATGACCCGGCCCTATGCCCTGAAGCGGCTCTGGCCCATGCCCCTCCTCCTGGCGCTGTGCCTTGGCTACGGCGCGATACGCCTGCGCCAGGTCACGGCCTTCCAGAAATCACTGCCCACGGTCCGGGTCGCCATCATCAATCCCAACGCCCCGCCGGAGGATGAAAGCCGCGTCAATGATCGGATACTGCATGACCTGATGTTCAACACCATTCCCGGACTCACGGCCGGGGCGGCCCGGGCCGCCGCCGGGACCCTCGACCTGGCGGTGCTCCCCGAGTCCGCGGTGCCCTTCATCTGCGCCGAAGACACCGCCGTCACCAGGCGCCTGAAGACCTATTCCCCCGACGCGGAGCTCATGGTCCAACTCATGGCCTATAACTGGAATATCGACGTGTTCATGAACGAAGCGGGATACGGCTACGTCACCGGGAAACAGGGCAGAAAGGAATTGAAGATGTACAATTCCTCGGTCCTCTACTCCCGCGACGGGAAGAGGCGCGACACCTATCAGAAGAGGAGGCTCCTGGCCTTCGGCGAATACATGCCGGGGGAAGAGCTTTTAGGGCGACTGGGACTTGCCAATGCGGCCCGGGAGATCATCGGCGCGTCCCGCTTCGCCAGCGGGCCCGCATCGAACCTGATACCCTACGGCATACGGAACAGGGAGAAACCCTTCCGGGAGAAACAGCTCCTCGGCTACGATGACGTAAAAGGAGTGAAGCCCCGCGACTTCGAGAAGAAATTCCCGGCCGACCGTGTTTTTAAGGCGGACGGCTACTTTCTCCCCCTTATCTGCTACGAGTCGCTGCTGCCGGACCATGTGCGCTCCTTCTTCACGAACCCCGAAATGCGCAACCCCGATTTCATCGTGAACATAACCCAGGACGGATGGTACGGGAAGACCGTCGAAACCTACCAGCACTTCGAACTGGCCCGGGTCCGCGCGGTGGAGACCCGGCGGGCCCTGGCGCGCTCCGTGAACAACGGCGCCGCCGGTTTCGTGGACCTTGCCGGCAGATACGTCAGGCCCCTTGCCGGCCCGGTCATGACCGCGCCTGAGTCCACGGGTTTCCAGGTCTGGGACGTGCCGATCAACCGCGAGATGACCACTGTCTACACAAGGTTCGGCGATTGGTGGATGATTATTCCGGCCGCGTTTATGATACTGTTGGTTATTAAAAGAATGCTTGCCTACAGACAAAAGCATTGATGTTATTTGCATTTTAAATTATTAATATGCGGAATGCAATTAATGTTAGTTGTGCAAAAGGCGGAGCATAACCGCTCCGCTCCCCGGCCCGGACCCGCGGCACGGAGGCCGCGGGAGGCGTTCGTCCGCAGGAGGCCGCATACGAACGCCGAGCAGAGTAAGATATTATCTTAAAGTTAAGCCCGGCCCGCCGCAGGCGCGGGGGTGAGGGGGAGCGCGAAGGGGGAGAGGGAAAGGCACCCCTCTTCCCCTCGCAACAATGCAGACCGGCTCACGGTCACTACCCCTGCCCCGGTTCGGGACACTCGCAGCGCTGGAACCGGCTGCAATAGGAATAAACCCGGTTTGGTAAAAACTATGAATAAAACCAGATCCGCATTCGAAAACCTCGCAGAGCGAATAAACCGCTTCCCCCAGGGGGCGCCCCCCACGGAGCTCCTGTTCGAAATCCTCAAAATCCTGTTCACCGAACGGGAGGCCTCCCTGGCGGCACAGCTGCCGATTAAGCCCTTCACCGTGGAAAAGGCCGCGTCAATCTGGAAAACCGATATCTCCACGGCGCGGAAGAACCTCGACGCCCTGGCCGCCAAGGCACTTATCGTTGACCTGGAGATGGATGGAAGAAAGGAATACGCCCTGCCGCCTCCCATGGCCGGCTTCTTTGAATTTTCACTGATGCGTACCCGGAACGACATAGACCAGAAAACCCTGGCCGAGCTGTTTTACCGGTACATGAATGTCGAGGAGGACTTCATCCGGGAGCTCTTTGTCGAGGGTGAGACCAAGATGGTAAAGGTCTTCGTCAACGAGTCGGTGCTCCCGGAGGAACGGGGTGTTGAAATACTCGATTACGAGCGGGCCAGCGAGACCATAAAAACCGCCTCCCACCGGGGCATCGGCCTCTGCTACTGCAGGCACAAGATGCAGCACAACGGCCGGGCCTGCAACGCGCCCCTCGACATCTGCATGACCTTCGGCAGGACCGCGGCCTCCCTGATCAAGAACGGCTTCGCCCGGGAGGTCGGCGTCAGCGAGGGCCTGTACCAGCTGGCCCGGGCCCATGATCTCAACCTGGTGCAGTGCGCGGAAAACGTGAAGAACGACGCGGCCTTCATATGCAACTGCTGCGGGTGCTGCTGCGAGGCCCTTATCGCGGCCCGCAAATTCGCTTTCCTGAGGCCCGTCAGCACCACGAACTTCATGCCGGACATCGAGCGGCAGAAATGCAGCGGCTGCGGTACATGCGTCGATGTCTGCCCGGTCGAGGCCATGGCCCTGGTGTCAGCCAATGACCCTGCCAGGCCAAAAGCAAAAGTTGCCCTGCTGAACGGGGAGATATGCCTCGGGTGCGGCGTCTGCGCGAAAGTATGCCCCTCCCGGTCGATAGCCATGCTGCACCGGGAACGGAGAGTCATAACCCCGGCGTCAACGGCGCACCGGAGCGTGCTCATGGCCATCGAGCGCGGGAAGCTCCAGGACCTTATCTTCGACAACCGGGCCCTGTTCAGCCACCGGGCTCTTGCGGCGGTGCTGGGCGTGATACTGAAGCTCCCGCCGGTCAAGCAGGTTATGGCCAGCAGGCAGATGAAGTCGGTTTTTCTCGACCGGCTGCTGGAACGCTATACCGGCAGCACAGAATAAAACGAAGGCATGTATCAGGATATGAAAGCAAAAAAAAGATTCCTCCGCTGGCTGTACCGCCGGGGCCCCGTCATGCGTCCCGGCATGAAGGGGCTCGAACTTATCTTCCGTCTCGGAAAGATACCCCTGGTGCGTCGCCTTAATCCGTGGCTGGACCCGGGAAAAAACGAGATGAGCTACCTCCCCATCAACCGGAGCCTGAACGCAGCCTCGACCATCCTGCCGCATCAGATCATCCATGAATTCATAGACATGACCCCGTACCATGTCGTGAGCGAAACCTGCGGGTGCCGCCTGGCGCAGCGCTGCGAACACTTCCCCGATTCCATCGGATGCCTCTTCATGGGCGCCACGGCGCCGGGGCTGTCGCCCGGGACCATGAAAAGGATCGACCGCGACGGGGCGCACCGTCATGTCGAGACTGTCATAGCGGCCGGACTGACGCCGGTAATAGGCAAGATACGGGTGGACAATTTCATCTTCCTCGAGCGGGACCGGGAACGGCTCCTCAGCGTCTGCTTCTGCTGTCACTGCTGCTGCATGATGGGCTACTTCAGCCACATCCCGGCCCAGAACCTCGATGAGGTCATGCGCCCCATCGAAGGCCTCTCGATACGGGTCACCGGCGCCTGCACCGGCTGCGGCACCTGCGTTGACTATTGCCGTTTCGGCGCCATAACCATACGGGGCGGCAGGGCGGTCCACGGCGACCGGTGCCGGGGATGCGGCAGGTGCGAACGCTACTGTCCCAACGGAGCGATATCCATCACCCTGGATAATCCGCGCTTCAAGGATGAAGTCATCCGGAGGATCAGCGCCCATGTTGACGTGACCTAGGCCCCACGACCCCGGCCGGACAATCCCTGATGCATCAGATTTTTACTGGACTTGGCACCGCCCATGTTGTACAAGAACCCGTTTCACACCGCAGGGGGGGGGCTTCTATGCAAACAAAAAAAACAGTGATCATCCTGCTGGCCATGGCGGCCGTCTCGACCCAGTGCTGCACGTACCATAAGAAAAACAAAAGCGGGCCCCTGGCCGCGGCGCTGGCATTGAGCCGGTACGCATCGCTCCAGGAGGCGGCCGATGCCGCCAGGGCCAAGGCCGGCACCAGGAGCATTTCCGTGGCGGTTATCCGCCATGACGGCACCATGGAAACTGCGGTCTCCAACGCGCCGGGCGGCCCCAATCCCGTGGCGTCCGACACGCGCTTCAGCATAGGAAGCTGCACGAAGACATTCATTGCCGCGTCAATCTTCAAGCTGATAGAGGCAAAAAAGCTGGGCCTGGACGACACCCTCCAGGAGCTCCTGTATGACACCCTGGTCCTTGACGAATCGATGAAACCCAGGATCGACCCCGCCATACGGATACGGGACCTGCTTGATCACCGGACCGGCATTGACGATTACCTGGGAGCGTCTTATTATTCCGCCATTTACGGGAGTCCGGACGAAATCTGGGACTACAACAAGACACTGTCCCATGTTGATTCGCCGGTTTACACCTTTGACGGCGCCAATCGGGCGAACAACAAATTTGACTATTCAAACACGAACTATATCATCCTCGGCATCATACTGGAGCGCGTCACGGGGAAAAAAGCGCTGGACTACATCAGCCAGAACTTCCTGACGCCCCTCGGCCTGGGCAGCACCTTCATGGCGGGCGTGGAGCCCTACCTGGGCCTGACATCGATCCCCGGAACCATGGCGGTGGGATACGAAAATGTCCTCGGCAGCTGGGTCAAGTCAAGCACCTACATCTCCCCGGACGCCGTTGCCGTGTATTCATCGACGTGGACGTGCGGGAATATGGTCTCGACCGCGGCTGACATGGCTAAATGGATACGGCATTACTACAACCTGCAGCGCGGCTACGGCTACCTGGCCGGCACATACTTCAGCCCGGCACCCCTGTCAACCGGGTATTTCACTGAAAAGAGTTTCGGCTTCGGCATTGAGCGGGTCAGGCACGTCAGCGGCTGCGAGCTGTGGGGACATACCGGCACCATCATCGGGTTCAACAGCCTGGTGTTCTACATCCCTTCCCGGGACGTCAGCCTGGCCGTGCTGATCAACGACCACAGGCCGGAGCGCTGGAAAATACTCCACGTTTTCATGGAATACCTCATGGCACCCCAGTAACTGCCTGAAACGGCGACGGGCACCGTGGTGATCACCCCCTTTTCATCGCCATGTCGCGGAATAAACGCGACGACCCGCGCCTGTCGAGACGAACCGCGGCGAGGGCAAGAACAAGGTCCATGTACAGCAGCGCCACAGGGCAGGCCACGGATGTCATCAGGTAGTACCGGTACACCATGCTGGACATCGTGAGGTAGAGCCGCACAAGCCGTTCATCGGTCCCGGAGTTTCCCAGAAAGGCCCTATCGCGGTACAGCTTCTCGAAGATCTCTCCGAGGGACAACAGGGTCGATTTTTCCCCCAGGTGCGCCCTGACAACGCCCCGGAGGCCGGGGGAACCCCGCATATCATCCCGGAACTGACGGTCGAGGACCATGAGCATTGCATAGGCCAGCTCGCGGCTCCTGTCATTGACGCCGGGGTCATTGCGCATCGCCGCAAGGTGGAACCGGTGGTAATCGGCGGCGCGGCCGATGATTTCTCGCCACGCCGTTCTCCTTTTGATGAAATACAGAAAGCCCAGAAGCGCCATGGCCGCGAGTAACGCCGCCTTCGGCAGCCAGGTTAGATCCGATAGGTGTAACACGCCAAACAATCATCCCTTTAACGAACCGTCAAGCTCATCGGCAACGGATTTGCCGCAGGCCCTGCACCGCTGGGCGCCCCTGAAAAGGGGCCTCCCGCATGACGGGCAATGGTACCTCTCGCATTCGGACCGGGCCCACTCTACGCTCCCCTTCTCGTCGCCGAGCTTGGCGACCTTTTCCCGCCAGATCGGGATCGACCGTTTCATGACCCTGACCCCGGTCACGAACCCGAAATCGTTTATCATCCGGCACGGCCACTCCGCGCACTGGTGGCATGAATAATAATTCCTGGACCTGACGCACTGGCGAATGGTGCAAATTCTGCAGAAGCCGTATATTTTTTCCGGCGGTTCCGGCTGCATGCACCCCCTGCACTCCGTCTGTTCGAGGGAGGTGCCGTAGAGCTTACCCATGACGCTTTTGAACTTCTCGTTATTGTCCCTTGTCGCGATGTACACACCGCAGACGCCGCAGTACAGGCCGCACGGAGCCATCAGGTTCCTGTTTTCAAACTCGCTGTCATCCCATCCTTCCATACGAATCCCCCTTCGCTGAAAGTACCCCATTGTGTTTCATCATGGATATCATGCGTACCCACCTTGATATTCGGCACTATTGAAGAAATGTCAACAAGTTTATCCTGCCTGAACCGCGCCGGGCCCGTTAAATAGACAGGGTGTTCATTTTTTGCTTGCGCAGATTAATGATTTCTTTCTATAAAGTCTTATAGCGGCTTACGGACACCATAGACAGCGGGGCGGGGAACCGTCTTTCCCATGGCAGACAATCATGGTCCGCGCCCGGTCCCGCCAGGAACCAGAAAGAGCAACCGGACCAGAGAGGAGGTTTTTGCGATGCTTTTTACGATCACCATGTACCGGCGGACATTTCTCAAGGTAAAAGCCGAATTGATGCAGGAGATACAATTCCGGCTCGACTTCGACTTCACTGACAAAGAGATAAAGGACATCAAGGACGCCATCCGGGCATGGCTCTCGCAGAACCAGGGTAACCTGTATAAAATAAACATCAATTACGATTACACGGTCAACGGGGCCAGCACGGAGACCCAGGAATGCGTCGTGACCATCCGCGACGCGGCCCAGGACCTGGCATTCAAATTTGAAAACGGCATAATCCTGAACCTGATCATCGCGAAATATCTGAAGCACATCGTGAAAATGGACAACGACCAGGCCTATAACAACGATGCCGCGAAAAAACTCATCCAGGAGAAGTACAGGATCAAGAACTATCTTACCCTTGTGTCATCGAAGTTTACGGACAATCTGACCAGCATCATCTTTGAAGACAAGAAAACCAAAAAGACCTATGAGTTTAAAAACGAAAAGGGCATACTCCTGCTCAGGTCATATACCATAAAATAACGGCGGCTCTTCGCTCGTGCGTCCCGGTTTTCTTCAGCATATCAATCGCCTGCCTGAAATGCGAAAAATGACTCACCGATAGCACCGATTCCGGTCAGGCCCAGCGATCATTCGTATTATCCTCTTTGCTGGCTCCTGAAACCCGGCATGCCCGGTCATCCGGCATTGCCTGAACCGCGCAAAATCCATGATCAAATACAATTCGATTGTGTTTTGGAAAGACAAAGACGGACAGCTCTGATAGTATTAATATGAAACACAAGGTGTGTCGCCACCCCATCACATCAATGGTGAGACCATGGGAACATGAAAACACTGCCGTGGGAAGACATCAACGGCGCCGCGGTAATCCGCGTGAGCGGTTCCTTTACGGCGAGCGTCCTGCCGAAACTGGAACACACGGTGCACGCCCTGGCCGGCAGGGCGCCGGCGCTCATCGTCCTGGATTGCGTCCTGATCAGCGATGTGGACGCGGCCGTTATCGCCTTTTTGCTGAGGTCCAGTAACCGGCTCAAAAAACGCAACATCACCTTCGCTCTCTGCAATCCGAGCCGTGAAATAATGCGCAAATTAGAGATATTAAATGTGTGCAAATGCCTCACCATACTTGCAGACAAGGCAATCAGTGATTTCGGCGGGACGCCCCGTGAGTCGCGGCCCACTCGGAAATTCATGCCCGCAGAGCAAGCCCGCATGAATTGAAGGCGCTCCAGGTGATCAACCGCAAACCGGCGGGGTCCGCGGGGACGGGACCGCCGCCGGTGCGGATGCATATCATCCGCCGTTCTTTTGGAGTTTGATCGTCATGCCCGGGTCTTCGGTTTTGGCCGGTGCGCCGAAAAGCTTCAGCGTAAAGCCGATGGCGACGCTCATTCTCTTTTCGTCAAAGCTCTTTGCTATCGCATGGTAAGTGGGGCCGCTCACGTTGGAATACTCGTAGCCGTAGACGCGCTCTTTCATGTAGATCATATACATGCCGCCGAGGGAGATGTCAAGCCAGTCGGAAACGCCGAAGAGGAAGCCCCCGCCGATGCTGTGACTCCGCAGGAGCGGATCCACCTCGTTCCGCGCTTCGGGTTTGACGCCGAAATCATTGAAGGCGTACCCGAGGCTCACCGCCGCCTTCGGCAGGAAGGCCCACTCCAGGCATCCGCCGACCCGGTAGCCGACGGCCTTGAAGTTCTTTTCCCTGCCGTCAAGGTCCCGCAGGTTGCGGAGCTGGATCTCCGCGGACACTTCGGTCCTGATACCCTTCCAGATTTTCACCGATGCGCCCATTGACAGGGTCTGCGGATAGGTGACCTTCAGCTCCGGCTTCACCTCTTTCCTTAAGCGCGACAGGGCCTCGGGCGTTATCTTGGAGATATCATAGCCGCTCGGGTCATAGAGATATTCCCCGATGATCGGCGCCGGTCCGTCCAGGAATATATTGAGATTGCCCGACGACGCGACCACGCCGGGAGCGAAAAACTTGTTCGTCTTCTTTTTCAGGATCATGGGAGGATAATATTCGTACTTCAGACCTATATCGAGGATGCCCAGGGGCCGGAAGTGCAGCCCCGCGATGACACCGGCTCCGCTCCCTTTGACGTCGACATCTATCAGCCACGGCAGGGTATTGCTGACATCATACCCGCCGGCAGTCTCCGTGGCGATACCGGCGTATTTGACCGTGATGTTCTGGTTTCCCATGGCGTATATATATCGGACGCCCAGGGCCGCGGACATCCAGTCAACGAACCGGTACACGCCGCCCACCGTGCCGGCGATATAGTACTCTGTCCGCACCGCTTTTGCGTCGCGCCACACTCCCAGGATGTTGTTTGAAACCCCGCCGGTGCCTGCATATGTTGTCTCGAACGGCGCCATGATTCCCCAGTCGATAACGGCAAGGCCCTGAGGAAAGGTCATTCCCGGCGCGGCCTGGGTCACGGCCACATCGAGGTACACGGCCCAGGCATCGTCTTTCCATATGAGTTCGAAGCCCGGCAGGACGGGGGCCACGGTCTCTGCCGTGTATTCCTTCGGCTTGCCGCTGGCGGGGTTCAGGAAATTCGAGGTGGGGATCATCGGGTTGGCACCGAACTTGATGCCGTAGTAATCCATGGCATGGAGCCTTTTGACGTGAAAGGTCTGGGTGCTGAAATGCACCGTCAACCCCTTGTAGTCAAGAAACCCAAGGCCCGCGGGGTTGTAGAAGGCAGCGTCCGCTGACGTTGAGGCGCTCCGATTGAGGGTGCGCACAAAGTCCGCGCTATGATTCGGCATTATCCCGTCCTCCTGGTTGAGGCGTGAAGCGCGGGATGAAAGCGGAATGGCCATGAATGCCAGTGCGACAACAACTTGCAGCGCCCCGATCTTTCTCATTACGATAATTCCTCCACAGTTGTCATGGTTTCAAGTTTATAAAACGGCCCCACCCCTGATGCGGGGGGGCCGCCAATCCCGAATTTCAAGGATCTCGGAATAGTATTCACCGACCGGGACAAATTGCATCCTGACACGCACCATCACGTCTTGACTGTTATCCAATACGTTTTCACCGTTGTGCCGTCAGCCGCAGTTACATCGATGTACACGTATGTCGTCTTGCCATCGCCGCCGCTGCCGACCGTACCCGTGTATACTCCGCTCGCGTCAGGGCCGGAGAAGGAGAATGTCCCCGACGAGCCGCCGACAATCTGATAGCGTCCCGCAATGCTCGTCACTCCGGCAATCGGCTTGACCCTGAATTGCAGCGTTATGGAAGAAACAACCCAGGTCTGGCTGACCGCGTAATTGAACACGGAGAGGAGGTTTTCCGCCGTCGCGTTCGGCAGCAATGAAACGTCGGAATACGTGACTCCCCAGTATGTGTAATCGAATATCAGCGAGCTCAAGCGCGCCTCGTTTGACGGAGCCGCATCCATAATGATCCTTATGATATAATTCACCGATGTACTCTTGTCCTGCGATGTCACTGTCACGGCAATGTCTTTTGTTCGCTGGGCAAGCGTACCGGTTGTCGGCGGAAGATTGGCGATAGGGACGGAATATCCGTAATTCTCCGCGGACCATCCATCAACCATGGCCTTCATGGTAGAACTCTGCAGCGACAGGTTGACCGATATGCTTGTCGCCCAGTAATTGAGGGTTACCGTGTGCACGGTCCCGCTTGCTTCTGACGGGCTGAACGCCGGCGTGAAGGCGGTTTTTATCAGGCCATCACCCGCGCTGACCGACAGGCCGGCAAGGCCCGCATCGCTGCTCAAATAGTAGACCCGCAGGGTATACACTGTCGTTGTCAGCGTATCTTCTGAAACCACGGCGATTTCCATGTCATTTTCCTGTAATGTTTCGTCCAGCGTTACCGTCACCGTGTAGTCGGGCACTGCGGCGGGAACCGGCGTTCCGCCGTTTATCGCAACGGTCACAGCGGCGCCATCGGGACCTATGGCCTGTATCGTCAGCGACGGCGTTGTCGCCTTTGTGACGCAAAGACTGTATTCCAGGACCGATGGGTCAAAGGCCGGGGCAATTTCATGATCCTGCACCGAAAGCCCCTTCAGCGCCGCATCGTCGTTAACCGGAACCGCCGGATTGTTGTAGGGAATTATTTGCTTCCCCTTTTTGTCAACAAACTCACAACCGCCCGAAACCAGGATTGCCACAACCATACTCATTATGATGTACGCGCCTTTTTTCATGATGCGATCCTTCCTTTTCATAGTATTGGGGTCCGATTATTGCGGTTTATCATAAAACCGACACATGACTTCGTCATTTCACATCACGGATGCCAGAAATCGTCCCTTGACCAAGGCACGTTCGGGTCCCAGCCGTCCGCCAGACTCTGATGATACGGGTTAGAGTCATAATAGAGCACCACCCCGGTCTGCCCCATATAGTCCACCGTCGTATAAGACGTGGAATCGCGGGATACGGCGTCCTTGTTCTGTATCCTCAAATGGATATGCTGTATCGCGACCGCGTCTCCTTCAGGCGTCCGCATGACGATGTCGCCTGTCTGAGGACCGTCAGTCTGGTTACCCGAAGTGTTGACAACAACGGACATGGTCCCGGTCAAACTGAAACCGCCATTGCTTCCCACGAAGACAACGCCCCTGTTCCCGTTATTGTAATTTGTGTACACCATCTGGTTTCTCACTGTGCTGAGTGTCGTCACCCATGACAGTGTCCAGACCATGGTTCCACTGATGCCGCCATTGAAGGTCTTGCTCCAGCTTGGCGTCCCCGGCGAACCCCATGAAGCCTTATTTGACCTACCGACGGGGCCGTACAGCCCGTAGTAAAACTCGTAGATATTGAGAAGGCGCAATTTTAGCGAGTAATGCTGGGTTATTGATCCATCGGATGATACGACTTCGATCGCCATGGGTTTAACCGAGAAGTCACCTTCCGGCCAGACGACATCGACCTGTAATTTTCCGTCCAGCATGGAACTTTTCATTTCCACACCATTGATCTTGATACTTGATACCGCGGGGTCTTCCGGCTCGATTGTCGTCTTCACGGTTGAAAAGCCGAAAACCACGCAGGAATAATCGAACACCGTTTTGCTGAAACCGGACTCGTTATCGGGGAAGAAATCATCGTTGCTGTCCTGGTAAAGCTGCCGCGCCGAATCATTGATCCCCATGGTCACTTTAATGGACGACAGGTATGCCGTGTTACCGCTGACGACCGGCGCGTTCAGCCGCGAAGCTTCAAATGTGTATGTCGACACAGTGCCGCTACTCGAAGAAGAAGTGACCGTGATCGTCTGGCTCGTTTTCGTGTCCCCCACCGGTATACCCGACAGTATTACGATGTCCTTTTCGCCGGATGCTATCTTTTTCCCGTTAATCTTAATGGTAGCCGTCGAGCTGATTGACGTGGCCCTGACTTTAACATAGTAACTGTTCCATGCGACATGGAGCTTGTACGACACGCTGTCGGGATCAAATGCCGGAGAAAGAAGAAGGGCCTGACTGTTCTCATCAAAAAACTCAAAATTCAAAAGACGGCTTTCATCCAGACCGACGCCGCGCGTAATATTGATGCGGGTTATCTTCTGGGTCACCGTATCAGGGGCCGTCACCTCGACTTCAACCGTTGACGAATCTTCGCTGATCGGGATAGTCCGGCTGGTGCCTTTGGATGTGTTTATCGCAACCGTCGAACGCTCGTCGTCTGCCACCGCAATAACCGTAATGTCTGTCACGAGTGGATCAATAGATACCTGGTAATTATAGGATTTCGCGTTGAAAGCCGGAGACAGCGCAAGGGCTCTCTTTATGCCAGTCGAGTTTTCATAGGAAGAGATTTGTAGAATTTTCAGATCAGTATTGGATATATTGCCGCTGTATTGCATATTCGGCAGAAATAATGATCCTGTCTCACCGGTAAAACAGCTCATGGATGCCATTGAAAAAGCCAGCATGAGAAATAAGCCTATAGCAACTTTTTTAATTATCATCACAATCCCCCCTTTTGGAGAACATATAATTCCATTAAAATAAAAACCTTAAAATTATCACATTATTTAAATTAACCGTCTGGACGGTATTGATATAAAATCATTTTTTTTCTTGGTGTTTTCACAATAAAATAGATTAAAAAAATCATTAAGTCCTATCAAAATGAATTTAAATTGAAAATGATATATTCAAAAAAAGATGATATAATTTTGACAAGTGACCTGCTAAAAACAGTCTTGTCAGGCATATGACCGGGGTTAATAAGATATAATAAATGCTCGGTTTTAATTTTTGGCATACAATCGCTAAAAATAACTGTAATTCATTAAAATACTTGCATAATTTTAAATTTTTCCCTGCCTTTATTATTGCTGATTTCTGTCCAGTCGGCAAAACTGTCAACGGGGATACCCGGATGGCAGACTGATACTGCAGGGACAGGAATGCCTGGTCAATGTCCAGCCACAATGTAAGAGGTGTGAATTGATGGGAGTAATCCGGACTTTTATCGCCGCAGCAGGAATACTCACGCTCGTATCATCGGTCCAATCAGCCCCGATCAGGCTCAATGAGTCCCTGGACCAGATACCGATCGGATTACATATCGAATTCCTCAAAGACGTGGGGGGAGCACTGTCCATTGACGATGTATCAAGCCCGGCTTTTGCCGGCACATGGTTCCCATCCGGCGAAACCTATCCCGGCTTCGGCTTTACCGGGGCCGTTTACTGGGCCCGCTTCACTCTGGTCAATACAACCGGGAAGGAGATCCCCTTCTACCTCGAACAGGCCTACCCGCTTATCCACGACCTGCAGCTGTATGTGCCGAACGGCCACAACGCTTTCCGGAAAATAGAAACCGGGACCCGGTTCAATTTTTCGAACCGTCCCTGCATACACCGGACCTTTGTATTCCCTCTTTCCATAGAAGCCAATTCGTCAAAGACCTACTACATCAGGCAAAAGACCCCGAGCTCGATGTACTTTCCCCTGACGATATGGTCGCCGTCTCATTTCACGGCATCGTCCGTCATCGAGGACCGGCTCCTGATGTTTTATTACGGCATGATGATCATCATGGCGTTCAATTATCTGTTCATTTATTTCCTGATACGGCACCTCAGTTATCTGAACTTTACCCTTTTCATACTTTCGATTCTTCTTTTTATCATGTCCCAGATCGGGGTCACCTTTCAGCTGCTGATGCCGAACAGCCCGGACCTTGCGGGAATCTGTCCGCCCCTGTTCCTGTGCCTTGCCAATTTAACCAGCAACCGCTTTATCCTGGTTTTTCTCCAGCTGAAGAAAAACGCCCCGGTTTTCAAAAAGGCTCTCGATGGCCAGGCAATCATCCAGCTCCTGGCCACATGCTCGGCGATCACCATCCCCTTTTTCGACACGTACAAGCTCGTCATGCCCGTGACCGCATTCATGACCGTCGTCTCGATCATTACCGCCTTCTGCGCGGGCATCTACCTCGTATGGCGGCGGCAGAGGAGCGCCTATATCTTCGCCCCCATCAGCATGGGCTTCCTCGCGGGATCCATCCTCTACGTGCTCAGGAGCTTCGGACTGATCGCCGGCAGCTTCCTCACGACCTGGTCGATCGTGATCGGGTCCGCCACCTTCCTCGTCACCATGTCCATTGCCATGGTCGACCGCATAAACGTCATGCGCAAAGGCCTCAAGCTGGTCTCGCAGAAGCTCGAGGAAGAAATCAAGGAGCGGAGCATTGAGCTTCTCCTGAGCGAAATCGTGTCCAAGATCACCGAGGACAGGGGCAAAAAGGCCCCGGCCGCCGGCGGGATTTCCGCGTACGCGCCGTCCATCAGGACCATCCTGGACAACCAGCGGGACCTCGCCATAACGAAACTGAGCCGGGACATCAGCATCATATCGAACATGGACGAGCTCAGGGAAAAAACCATCCGGAAGGCAAAGGAGCTGACCCAGGCCAGGAAGGTCTATTTCTTCACCATCGACGAGTATAACGACATGGAGCTCCGGACATTCATCGACGATCTCGAGGGAAAGCGCAACGGCTATTGCGCCGATATCGTCGAGGAGGTCCTGGACAACGGTGCGCCGGTCATCACCTCCTCCGGCAGCGGACAGGAATCGCCGTCAGTCATGTGCATCCCCATCAAATCCGCAGACCGCACCATCGGCATCTGCTACTTCGAGAAAGCGGCCGCGGACTTCGGGTTCACCGAAAAGGATTCCCTCCTGCTCATGGCGTTCGCCGACAACATCGTCGGCGTGTTTGAAAACGCCCTCCAGTACCGGAGAAAGATGTCCAGGGAGGATGCCGCCAGGACCTATTCCATAACGTCCGTCACCAAAGAGAAGATAAACAAGGCCATCGAGTACATCAACGCGAATTACACCTGCGACATATCCCGTGAGGGCCTTGCGGCGTCACTGGACATCAGCCCCAACCACCTGGGCAAATTCTTCAAGGTCCAGACGGGAAAGAAGATCAACGAATACATCAACGAACTGAGGATACGGGACGCGGCGAAAAAGCTCCGGGAACAGAAACAGGAGACGATCATCAATATCGCCTTCAGCGTCGGTTTTGAAAGCCTGAGCACCTTCAACCGGACGTTTCTCAAGATCATGGGCATCACACCCTCTGAATACAAGGACCGGCAATAGTCCCACTTACCGCCCCGCCGGGGCCTTATGCGGGAATCTTTTATGAAAATTATAAAAAAAATCAACTTCCCCGGTGACATGTTGTCAAATTAATGGTGTTACATACATCAAGAGAACGGCTGATTTGAATTTGTCACCGATTCGAATATTTTTAAAACAGTAAGGACATTAACGAGAGGGGGTCATCATGAAAAAACTCATTATTGCCGTGCTGGCGCTCTGTGCCGCCCGGGCCGTCTATGCCGATGAAATCATCCTGAAGGACGGCACGGTCCTCAAAGGAACCGTCATACAGGTCACCGATAGCGCCGTCGAATACGATCCGGAAGGCCCGGCGCCTTTTGACACGGTGTCACGGGAGCGCATATCGAAGATCATCTATCCCGGCGGCAGGGAACAGCATTTCCTGCTGGATTCCATTACCCTGACCGGCGGCGCAACCATCAGGTGCTCCATCGTAAGGGTCACCAAAGACAGCATCGTCTACCGGAAGGACGGGGTCGGCGAAGAAATAACGCTGGGCCGGGACGGCGTCGCCCGGATTGACTTCAGCGACGGCAGGAGCGTGGAAATCGCCGGGAAGGAGGTTCCCGTTGCCCCGGACCAGCCGGCCCAGAAGCCCGCCGGGGGCTATCACTCCTCCATCTTCAGGATGTCGCTGTTCGGCGGCGGCGGCCTGATTGACGGCGGGACCATCCACAAGGAGCGCCGGGTGTTCAGGTCCTACCGGACCGACCTCATGGTCGCCACCATGAACATATTCGACCATGACCAGTATGCCGGCTTCGGCACCGGCGGCGTCGAGATGGAGTTCATGCCGCCCGCCATCAGGTTTTCCCAGGAGCGGGCCTTTGACTTCACCGGCATCAAGTTCGGCATACGCGGCCGCTATGGATACGAACAGGTCATGAGCGTCATCACAACGGATGCCATCCATGATCACTATGACGGTCCCGATGACATTTACACGGGCAGGCTGATGAAGTACCACTACTGGACCGCCGGTCCGGTGATCAATTTCATCTTCAGCCCCCGGAGCAATGTCGCCAACTTCATGCTGAGCCTGTACGGGATGGCCGGCCAGGTCTTCGGCGGCAACCTCAACCCCATGTCCTCCCTGCGCCAGTCGAAAAACCTGACGGCGTACCTGGCCGGGGTCTGGAGCTCGACGGGATTGCAGCCCCTGATGGGCTGGGCCAACCTGTATTCACTGAGCTCGCTCAACAAGACGACCGTCCGCGGCCACACCATCCGGTGCGGTTTCGGACCCGAGTTCAGCCTGAACAGGCACTTCCCGCTGGTGATCGGTCTCCACGTGACCTACGCGTACACGAGCCTGACCTACGGCAGGGCCCCGCTCATCTACATGGACGGCAACAAAAAGGCCGCCCATCATGAACTGGGCGGAGAGGTTTCGGTAGGCATCCATATGTAACGGGGCATGGCGGCAGCGCCCCGCGCCGTTGCACCGGGGCCGTCCGTCCCTGTCGGTGCTGTTAATGAGCATAGATATAGAGGACTATTACCGGCGATACGGGCCGATGGTGATGAGAAGGTGCCGCCGCCTCCTCGGCGACGAGGACCGGGCCCTGGACGCGATGCAGGAGGTATTTGTGAGCCTGATCAGAAACAGCGGGAAGCTTACCGGCGCGTACCCGTCAAGCCTCCTTTACCGGATGGCGACCAACGTCTGCCTGAACATGATCAGGGAGGACAAACGGAAGCCGGTGACGCATGATACCGATTCACTCGCAATGATAGCCCGCTTTGACGAGGCGGAGGAGCGGACTGATGCCGGCGACCTTCTTGACCGCATCTTCGAGCGCGGCGCCGCATCGTCGCGGGAGATCGCCGTCATGCGCTACGTCGACGGGATGACCCTGGAGGAAGTCGCCCGTGAGGCCGGCCTCTCCGTGTCGGGCGTCCGCAAAAGACTCAGGAAGCTCCAGGAGACGGCGCGGAGCCTTGTTTCCGGGGAGGCATTGCCATGAACGCGCCTCAAATACCCGATATAACCCTGGAGCGCTATGTCCTTAATGAACTCCCGGCTGAACGGATGAAGGAGATCGGGAAACTGGTCGCGGCCGACCCGTCGCTGCGGAAGCGCGTCGACGAAATCAGCGAATCCAGCCGCGCCATCCTGAAGCGCTATGCGCCCGAATCCATGGCGCCCCTGATACTTCGCCGCGCGGTCCTCGCGGGACGCACCGCCGGACGGACCGCCGAGAAACGGTCCCCATGGAGACTCTTCCTCATTCCGTCCCTGGCGGCGGCCGCTGTCGTGACCCTCGTCATATTCGTCCCGCTTTTCAGGTCCGGATACGACTCCATCCTTGATCCCTCTATAACCGACGTCACCCGCGTCAAGGGGGCCCCGGCGAAGATATTCATATACCGAAAAACAGGCGGCAGCGCCGAGCTCCTTGCCAACAACCGCAGGGTCCGGGAAAAGGACCTCCTCCAGATCGCCTACTACTCGGCGGAGGACACCCACGGCATCGTCCTGTCCCTGGACGGCCGCGGCACCGTCACCCTGCACTACCCGACTCCGCCGTCAACCGTTACCGCCATCGAGAAGAACAGGCAGATACTCCTTCCCAACTCCTACGAGCTGGATGACGCCCCCGGGTTCGAGCGCTTCATACTCATAACGTCCCGGAAGCCCCTGGACGTGCGGTCGGTCTTACGCGCCGCGCAAAGGCTGGCAAAAAAACCGGTCAGCGCGAAAAAGGACGATTTAACTATTGACACTCCGTGCCGGCAGACATCACTGGTGCTTCTCAAGGATTGACAGCCATGCGGTACATCCAGGTCATATCTGCACTAATAATTTCAACGCTGGCCTTCGCGGCCGGGACCGGCCACGCGGCGCGCCAGGACGTGCTGAAGCGCTACGCCGTAATCATCGGGTCGAACAACGGCGGCCCCGACCGGGTGAAGCTCCGCTACGCCGTTTCCGACGCGAAAGCGGTCATGGAAGTCCTCAGGAAGCTCGGCGGCGTCGAGCAGGACAGCGGCGTGCTCCTCGTCGAGCCGCGGAAGGAGCGTCTCATTGATTCGATCTCGGAAATCCGGAGCCGGGTCATAACCGCGAAAAAAACCTATGCCCGGGTCGAGCTGATATTCTACTATTCAGGCCACTCCGACGAGGAAGGCATCATCCCGGGCGGCGAGAAGATCTATTATCGTGACATCAAGCAGGCGGTCATCAACATCCCCGCCGACGTCCGCATCGCGATCCTCGATTCCTGCTCCTCCGGGGCCTTCACCAGCGTCAAGGGCGGCAGGATGCGATCTCCCTTCCTGGTGGACCGGTCCCACTCCATGAAGGGCTTCGCCTTCATGACATCGAGCTCATCGGACGAGGCGTCCCAGGAATCCGACCGCATCAGGGGGTCCTTCTTCACGCACTCCCTCCTCACCGGCCTCCGCGGGGCCGCTGACCAGATCGGCGACGGGAGAATAACCCTGAACGAGGCGTACCAGTACGCCTACGCGGAGACGCTGGCACGCACCGAGAAGACCCTGCGCGGGCCCCAGCACCCGAACTACTACATCACCATGTCCGGCTCCGGCGATGTTGTCCTGACGGAGATACGGAGGAGCTCCAGCACGCTGGTCCTTTCCAAGCCGATAAACGGCAGGGTGTTCCTCCGCGACGGAAGGAAGGCCCTGGTGGCCGAGCTGAACAAGGGCGCGGGACGCGCGGTGACCCTGGGCCTTGAAAGCGGCGCCTACACGGTCGTGAACGAAAGGGAGGGAAAGCTCTACGAAGCCAGCGTGACCCTTGCCGCCGGCGGCAGCCAGACCCTCACCTACAGCGGCTTTGCCGTGGTGGACAGGGAATCGACAAGGTCCCGCGGCGACGGCAGCGGCGAATCCGCGGACGGCGGCGCCGCGGAGCACCAGGGGAGCGCCGCCACCGAGGTTGCGGTCCAGCCCGGCGGCTTCATAGACTCCATCGTCAGGATATCCCTCTACGGCGGCATCGGCGTCTGGCAGGGGGGCGTTGCGGGCAAGGAAAAACGCCGCGTCGACGCCTTCAAACCGTACCTTACCATTGCCTACCTCAAGCAGATGGACTATACCATGGGCCCGCTGTTCCTGTGCATGGGACCGGAAATCGATATCATGGCGCCGGCAATCAGGTTCGCGGGAAAGAAACGGTTCGACCTGAAGGGGATCAAGTTCGGCGTAAAGGCCCGGTACGGATACGAGGTGTCCGAAACCATACTTGTCGATACCGCGAACCAGGGAAAGGAGGAACAGAACAATATCCTCCAGGGCAGGCTCGCGACCTACCATTACTGGAGCGCCGGCCCGACAATGAATATTGTCTTAAGTCCCCGCAGCAACATCTTCAACGTTATTGTGAATTGCTATATCACGGGGGGACAGGTTTTTAACGGCAGGCTCACCGGCGGGTCAGTGCTGCGGGGCTCGTCCCGTTTATGGCTGCTGACCGCCGGGTACTTCGGGGTCCCCGGTGCGACGCTGCCCCCGGCCTTACTCGCGCTGCAGGCCGGAGAGTTCAACGCTACCCGGATAAAGGGCTACACCATACGGGGAGGCTTCGGGCCGGAGATATGCCTGAACAAGTGGGTGCCGCTGATATTCGGGATACACCTGACCTACTCCTACACCAGCCTTACCCTGTCAAGGCCGCTCCCGGTCTATTTTGACGCGGACCGGAAGGCCGCCCACCATGAACTCGGAGCGGAGCTGTCGCTGGGATTCCATTTCTAGGCGCGGGCACGGAAAATCCCGCTCCCGCCCATCATACATGTCACAGCTATATTTGCGCTTCCTGGCCGCCTGATTCCGGCTTCTCGTTGAACCGGTACATCACCCCGATAGCGGCATAGCCTTCCGGTCCCATGACATTAAAAAGTTTTTTATGAATCCCATCTTTACTCTCTTTTTTAAAATCGGTATAAATATGGAACCTGAATCCTCCCTCCAGCGGTATTGTGACAGACGAACTGATATTGATATTAAAGCCCAGGGTCATACCGATATGAAAATTGGCTGTGCTAAAACTCAAGGTTTCCCAGTAGGAATTATCTCCAAGTGAATAGCTGCTGTTATAATCCGGATTAATATACCTGTTGCTCCCCCACAGATAACCGAATCCCACATGGGGGCCGACCCATAAACGCACAGTATCATCGGAGTATATACCGGCACCAACAATATGCGTCATGCTAACGCGATGGAGCATTTTTATATCAACATTATCCGATTTCTGATAATCATACCCCACACTGAAGCGATAATTGAAAACTGATTTTTTTCCGAGGTTGGTGTCAGCCACGAACCCGCACCCCACGGTCATGGTGGTCCCGATAGAATTCTTATTTGATAATATCAATTCTGATTGTTCATATAAAAAACCGCCGCCCCCCGTGATAAACTGGACACCAACCCCGGAAGCCGAAGACGGTGTCCCTTTTATTATCACAATACTTACCGCGGCCAGGACGGATAAGAACGACCATGCAAAGCTGTTAATAATTTTTATGAAATTCGTCATCATTTTTGTCCGCCTGTATTGTTTTCAACAACGCCTGCTCCCGGTTCTCCCATCCTGTACATGATCCCAAGGGACAGATACAGGCCATCCGCGTACCCGTTTACCATCTTACTGATAGTAACTTTCTCAAAACCCATAAAGTATTCCCTTCGAAACATACCATAATACACATCATATCTCCAGGAGCCTTCTATCATCATCGTTATATTTTTTTTAAAATTTACATTCATACCCAGAGCAAGGCCGAAGGTGCCTCCGATCATTGAATAGTGGAGCCTGTCAATATAATTCAGATTAATAGAAATCCAATTACCATATACTGCCAGCATATTTTTCCGGCTTCCCCGGTAGATCCCGTCGAGCGCCGCAAAACCGACCTGGGGTCCCATCCATAACCTGAAATCTTCACGGCGGATGATGCCCAACCCGAAGGTGTTGACAACCTGCGCCCTTGTTGTCATATTTGGTATGGCGCTTTCTCGCTTTACGGTATCAAAAGCACGCGCCCCCCCAGCGCAATACGGTAATTGAAAATGCCCGGACCCGAGCAGTTCGCATCGATAACCAGCCCTCCACCGGCAATATAATTGCCGTATTTCCTGTAAAACAGCAATGGCTTGATATTTTTATCCAGGGCCGTCGTCCCGTACCCGAACATGCCGTAGCCGCCGATGCCGGCGGAACGCGCTTCAATGGAGATGAACAAAAGAAAAATGCACAGCAATGGCGCAAATAATATGTTTCTCATTAAACCACATCCCCTGCTGATTAAAAAATGGCGATCAGGCTTGTTCCATAACTGCCTGTACCACTCCGTCTTCCGCGGCGGGGGCACATTCAGTTTTATATCAATTAATAATAGGTGTCGGATTATTACTGTAAACGACAAAATTTGTCCCGGCGGGGTTAATTCACGCCGCCGGCAGTCACGTAATCGTCCGCGATGTCCATCACGATGATGGTCAGGTCGTCTTCGAAGCGCCTTCCCTGCTGGCTCCATTCGGACAGGCGCCTGAGGATGTAATCGGAAAAGTCCCTCGGGGCAAGGTCCTGCTTTTCTTTGACGAGCTGGAGAAACCGTTCGTACCCGAAGAGCTCCCCTTCCCGGTTCCTCGACTCGATGATGCCGTCGGTGAAAAGTATGATGCGGTCCCCGGCCCGGAGGGGAAACTCCTCCTCGGACAGCTTGATGTCCTGCTGAAGGCCGATGGCCCACCCGCGGGGCATGAACTCGTGTATCGCCCGCTCCGCCCTGCGGAATATTATGATGGGAAAATGCCCCGCGTTCGACCCGCGGAGCATGCCGGTCTTCAGGTCCAGGTACGCGTAGATAGCGGTGATCATCTGCTTCCCGTACCGTCCGCGGAGGATCTGGTTTATTTCTTTCAATACGTCCATCGGCTCGTGGGCGATCGACTTCTGCAGCGAAAAGGCGACCTTCATCATGGCCGCTATGATCGCCGAGGGCACGCCGTGCCCGGACACATCGGCTATGAGCACGCCGATGCGGTCGCTGTCAACGACATGGAAGTCGTAGAAATCGCCCCCCACCTGGTCCATCGGGTGATAGTGGGCGTGGATGCGGAGGTCCTTCATCTCCGGCATCGTGTCGGGAAGTATCGACTGGAGGATGCGGTTCGCGATCTCCAGCTCCTTCTGGAGGGCGATAAGGGAGTTGTTCTTGTCGATGGCCTCCTTGAGGGAGATGAGGGTGTTGACCCGGGCGATCATCTCCCGCTTGTCGAAGGGCTTGGCCAGGTAATCGTTGGCCCCGGCCTCGAACCCGGCGATGATGTCGGTGAGCTGGTTCTTGGCCGTGAGCATGAGGATCGGCAGCCGGTGGAGACTGTAGCTTTCCCTGAGCCTCCGGCACACTTCGAGGCCCGACATGCGCGGCATCATGATGTCGAGGATCATCAGGTCCGGGAGGTGGTCGTTGACGATGCGGATGGCGTCCTCGCCGTTTGTCGCGATCAACACGGAATACCGTTCGAGGGAGAGCTGGTTGGTGAGGACCTGCAGGTTGATCGGCTCGTCGTCGACCACCAGGATCCTGGTCCCGCCGGCGGCCGGCAGCGCCGGCAGTGGCACCGCCATTGACATCACTTCATCGGCGTCGGCAGCGCCGGCGCCCTCATCGGCAAGGGTGGACTGGTTCACGGACACCGGCAGGGTGAAAATGAACCGGGAGCCCTTCCCGGGGTCGGATTCCGCCCTGATCTCCCCGCCGTGGAGCTCAATGAGCTTCTTTGTTATGGACAGGCCCAGGCCGGTGCCGCCGTACTCCCGCGATATTGACGCGTCAACCTGTTCGAAGGACCTGAATATCTCCTTCAGCTTATTGGAAGGGATCCCGATGCCCGTGTCCTCCACGGTTATTTCAACCATGCCGGGGGTCTGATCGGGCCCCGGGGGCCGCGCGGTGATCCTCACGTAACCGCGATCGGTGAACTTGACGGCGTTCCCCACCAGGTTGATGAAGATCTGCTGGAGCCTGTTCTCGTCTGCGTTCACCAGGGGCAGACCCACCGGCACCTCGTTCAGGAGCTGTATCCGCTTGCCGTGGAGGAGCATGTTGGCCATGATGTAGACCAGGTCCACCAGCTGGTGCAGGTCCACCGGCCGCTGGTTCAGCTCGATGGTGCTGTTCTTCATCCGTGAAAAATCGAGAATGTCGTTGATGAGGCTGGCGAGGCGCTTGCCGCTCGATATGATCATGGACAGGTTGTACTTCATCTCGATCGAGACCGGTCCCGCTGCGCCGTCGACCAGGGACTCCGCCATGCCGATGATCCCCACCAGGGGCGTCTTGAGCTCGTGGGAGGTATTGGCGAGGAACTCGTCCTTCAGCCGGTCCGCCTTGTTCAGGTTGTCGATGGCCAGCTGCTGGGACCTGATCGATTCCTGCTGGGCCAGGTCTTTCTCCAGCTTCATGAAGTTGATCTTGTCGCCGAGGCCAAGGGCAAGGAGGGTGAACTGTATCACGGACCCGATCTGTATGGCATAGGTGGTGAAGGCATTGGTCGGCAGCACCGCCAGCACCTTGAGCGCGTACACCATGCCGCCGGTCAGGATGACCATCCATGACACGATGAAATACCGGGCCGGCCGCGACTTCCTGAAGGCGCCCAGCGTGCCGATGCCGAAAACCGAGATGAGGGTGAGCAGAGCCAGCCCGACCTGCGCCTGCACCGCAACGGAATACTTGACGAAGAGCTGGAAGGTCATGGAAACGGCTATGAACGAGGCCAGGATAACGAAATACCGGTTGAACGCGGGATAGAGCTTCTTCGCGTCAAGGAACGAGCGCGTGAAAAGGACCAGCGTCAGGAGCGTGATCGCTATCGAAAAGGGTATGACATGGCTGAAGCTTTCCAGCAGGGAAGGCCAGAAGTATTCCTGGAGCGTGCCGTTCTGCGTCAGCTGGAAAAATCCGAAGCTCAGCACGAACAGCACATAATAGAGATACGACAGGTCCCTGATGGACGCAAAAATAAACATGTTGAAGATGCAGATGAAGAGGATGATGCCCAGGTAGACGCCCAGCAGGTACTGTTCGTTGTGGTCCCGGGCGAAATAGGCCCCGGCCGACCAGAGCTTCAGGGGGATCTCCATCCGGTCCTGGTTGACCAGGCGGAGGTAGTATGTCTTTGTTTCACCGGGCCCCAGCCTGATAGTGAACAGGAAGAACCGCTGGGCGATCTCCCGCGTCGAGAAGGGAAGCGCGAACCCGGTTTCCTTCAACAATACGGGCCTGCTGCCCTTCTTAACCTCGTACAGGCCGATCCGGTCCATCAGTGGATAACTGAATTCAAGGATCCAGTTGGGCTGGTTCAACCCGCCGGTCGTGACGGTGAAGCGGACCCAGTACACGGAATCGGTAAAGGCGAAATTGGGGATGGCTTCCCTGCTCGGCACGAACATTTTATCAAAATTGCCGCCGGCCACGTCATCGACAGTGAGGTTCCCTGCCCTGTCTTCAAGGTAATCGAGGTGAAGGCCCAGGGGATAGCTCTCAGCCGCGTCGGATACCGTAACGGCTCCGGCGCCGTACAGGGCCGCGCCGGAAAGGAACATGGCGCATGACAGAGCTATGACCGCACTGCGCCTGAGGAATGTCACACTTACATTGCGGCGGGCAAAAATCATAATTTCTATTGTTTCCGGGAAAGGTACCTGACAGTGAAACGCATCGCCATCAGTGTTCATACAGTTGGCACAGTGCGCGATATGTGTCAATATAAAAACGGGGACCCGTCACTCATCGGTGAAGGCAGTGCTGAGCTCTCGCGACAGGGCCGTGAGGTTCGCGGCGCTGCGGCGGAGCTCCTCGGTGCTCTGGGTGTTCAGCTGCACGTTCTTGTTCGTTTCGTCAATGGACTTGACCACGTCCTCGATGGCGATCTTCTGCTCCATCATGGAGTGCTCGATCTGTTCCGAGCGCGTCTTGACGACGCCGGTCTTCTCGTTCATCTCGTTCTTGATCGCCTTCTGCGTGTTAACTTCGATATTGGCCTCGGAGGTCTTTTTCTGTATCGCGGCGATGTTGTCCAGGAGCACCCTGATGAAACCGATGATCTCGGTTATTATCTGGTTCCCCTTTTCCACGTCTTCCTTGTTTCTTTCAAGGAGGGTGGATATCTGCTTCAGGTCCCGGGCCGAGGTATCGGACATCTTCCCGATCTCCTCCGCAACGACGGCGAACCCCCGGCCGTGATCGCCGGCACGGGCGGCCTCGATGGCCGCGTTGAGGGCAAGGAGGTTCACCTTTTCGAAGAAATCCTCCATGATGCTTACGACCGAAATGATATTGTTTGAGTTGGAAAGGATCTTGTTGTTGATGGCGTCAAGCTCTTCGGAGGCCCTTCCACCCTGCTCGGCCTGGGCCATAAAGGACGCGAAGAGTCCGGCTATCTCCTTGCCGTACCGTTCCATCACGTCGATCGACCCCGACATGACCTCGATGCTTGCGATGAGGTCCTTCACCGATCCGTTCTGCTCCCTGGTGGCGTTGGTGACATTGTTGATGCTGGCCGATATCTCCTCCATGGTGGCCGTCAGCTCCTCCACCGACGCGGCCTGGCTCTGGGAGGCGATGGCATAGCGGTCGATGACATTGGACATTACGTGGATCGAATCGGTGAGTTCGGCGGATGTCTTGCGGATCGTCTTGTTGAGGTCGCTGATTTCGAGGTATTGCTTCCGGTTCTTTTCGGTCTCTTCCTTGCTGCGCAGGATGGCCCGGTTGAGGAACCGCGACGCTGAAAATGATACGGCGTAAACCATGGAGAGAGAGACGATGCCGTCCAGCATGGCGGTTTTCGCGATATCATTGACCTGTCCGCTGGTGATGCCGGGGGCCTGCAGAAAGTAGTAGGCAGCATGGGTGACAATGAAGGCAATGAAAACCGGAAGGGAAAACTTCGGGGTCGAAAAGAGCGTCGCGAAGATAAGGCTCATATACATGAACAGGCCCATGGAGACCCCGGCGATATGGGGCGGCCTTAAGCTGAAACCCAATATTATTACCGCGCATGATGAGAAGACCAGGAGATTGATGGCATAGGACGCTCTGCCGTATTTGATCAGGAGGATGCTCATAACGGCAATCCCCATCGACGGCAGGATCATCGATGCATACCGTAAAAAACTGTCCCGCACCGCCACCGCCACGGCGCCGAAGAGTATTATCAGAAGAAAAAAGAATATGAGACAGAAATTTAGAACAAACTGCGCCTTCTTGAAATCAAGGTAATCCTGGTTATAATAAGGGGAGAGAAAAAAATCGCGGAGCCGGTTGCTCTTTTTATTATTCATGAAATCCTCTCTCTGTCGCAATAATTAATCACTGTATTTATTTTTCTTTTTTTGTTGAGAAGCTTACTGAATCATTCTTAATCGAAGATAAAAAAATTTCAATATACTTTTTTTCACATGCCGGGAAAAAAGAAATATCCTGCAGGCATGTAAGGGAATACCACCACAGGGTCATCAGTAAAAAGCATAGATAAAGAGCGGATACCATCACTGAATCAGTTTTCGATATTAAGCCGCGCTGAACACCATGCCAAAGCGCTTTTTTTCACTCCCCCATTGAGCAATAGCACCGCCCCCATGAGAATGAAATGATACACGCTGTTGTAGTCGAATTCCCATACCAGGGAATAGCGGACGGAGCGCAGTGCCTGTACTATCGAGGCAATGATGATGGCCGCTATTCCCGCGGCCATGGGAGCCAGCGCTCCGTCCCTGCGGGAGGCCGCCAGGGAGAGGCACAGGACAAGGGAAAAGGCCATGGCCAGGCCCGAGTAGGCAATGAATACGATAAAAATACCCACCGATAAACCGGGAAAGGACCAGCGTTAAAACAAAAAATGCGGCGCCCAGCGAAAGCATGGCCCCTATCGCCCTCTTCAATAGGCGGGTCCCTTTCCATTCATAGAGCATGGCGACCACAAACAGGGACACCATCATCTCCAGGCAGCAATTCATATTATCAGCTGTAAACCTCTTGCCGAGCAAAAAAGTGGCCGAGTTATAAAACATGATATATTTGATTTTTTATTATATAGATTTATAAATATTAATAAAAGAATTATACAAAAGTTAAATTTTATATTTTTTTATTTATGTATTGACAAAAATATATCACTGAACAGTGTTCAACAATTAAAAGCGTCCAATCGTTCGGTTTTTTTGGAACTGCTCATGAAGAAAAAGAAACGAGACTGCAAAGTCCTCATTGTTGAAGACGAGGCCCTCATAGCCTTCGACATCAGCATGACCCTCCAGCAATTCGGCTATTCCGTGGTAAACATTGTCGCAACCGCCGATGAATCGATCAAGGCCGTGGAGGAATACAGACCCGATGTGGTCATCATGGACATCCTCCTCAAGGGCAACACAGACGGCATCGAGGCCGCGGAAAAGATAAAGGACGAGTATAAAATCCCCATCATATTTCTCACGACCTGCACGGACGACAATACGGTGAAACGGGCCACCACCCAGATACCCTACGGCTATCTCCTGAAGCCGTTCCGCAGCATGGAGCTCAGCATTCTCATCGAGCTGGCGCGCCAGCGGCACAGCTTCGAACAGATCCTGATACAGAACAACCTGAAGCTCGCCGACGAGCTCGATAAAAGCAGGAAACTGGAACGGAAGCTCCAGGAGATATCCCTGGTGGACGAGCTCACGGGCCTATACAACAGGCGCGGCTTCAGCCAGCTTTCCCGCCAGCAGGCCGAGATCGCGAAAAGGACCGGCCGCAGCATGCTCCTCGGCTTCTTCGACCTCGACCACATGAAGCACATCAACGACTCCTACGGCCACCACGAAGGGGACAACGCCCTGGTGTCCGCCGCCGGCATACTGAGAAAGATATTCCGCGCCTCGGACATCATCGCCCGGTGGGGCGGCGACGAGTTCGCGGTCCTGATGATCAACGCCGACTGCGACGAGATACTGTCCATCGACCAGCGGATTGAAAGCGTCATCAACAACTACAACGACCAGGCCGACCACCGCTACATCATTTCCATGAGCTGGGGGATCGTGAAGTTCGATCCCGCCTATCCGGCAGAGATCGACGACCTGGTATCCCGCGCCGATGAAATGATGTACCGCCACAAATCGTATAAAAGATTATAATTCCATGCCGCAGACCGGTCTTTTCGACGAATCCCGGTATTCCGTGAAACGAGGAAATCTTGTTAATAATTCAACATCTTTCTCCAGGGCCGGTGGGGCCAGGTATGAACTTTTCAGAAAGGCGTTTTCACTAATAGTGATTGTGATAATCAGATGCGGAACCGCTCTTTCGGCATGATGGCCATGCCGATAAAGGCGGCGAGGAACGTCTTCACGACCGCTCCGGGGATGAACGGGATGGCCCCCATGTAAAGGATGGCTTGGAGCGAGGGGGGTTCTCCCTTCACCGCGGTGATCCAGACATACAGGTAGAGGGTGCCGAGACCCAGGATGACGACGAGGTTGGCCATCCCCATTATGATCACGAGGGGAATAATCCTTCTCATGGATTCATGCCGCTCGAGGACCAGGCCCACGAGATAGGCCGTTACGACAAATCCCGCGAGGTACCCGAAGGTGGGCCCGGCGATGACGGCGGGCCCGGCGACCGCGCCGGCAAACCAGGGGACCCCGGCGAGGCCGATGGCAATGTAGAACACCTGGCTCAGGGCACCCCGCCTTCCGAGCACCATGGCGGCGATGAGCACCGCCAAGGTCTGGCCGGTGACGGGAACCGGCGTCCAGGGAAGATACACGGCCACCTGCGCCATGATACCGGTGAAGCAGCTCATGGCGAGGGAAAGGAGCACCACGGTGACCGTCCCGCAGCCGTTCATCCGGCTGAATAATGCAAGCCGCGCCTCGCGATAGCGGTCAATGGCCGCCGCAAATCCTTCCATCCGCTCAATCCCGCGCTATTTAATTTCTTTCTTCATCTGCATCAGCCGTTCGACCCGCTTTTTCACCGGGGGATGCGTCGAAAAGATCTCGCCGATGCTGACCCCCGAGAAGGGATGCACGATGAACATGTGCGCCGTCTGCGGGCTGTGGTCAGCCATGGGCGCCCTCTGGACGCCCCTCTCAAGGTTGAGCAGGGCGCCGGCCAGGTACTCCGGGTGTCCCGTCAGTTTCGCGGAAAACTCGTCCGCCTTATACTCCCGTTCCCGGGAAATGGCCATGGTTATGACCGTGGCGGCCACCGGCGCCAGTATCGAAACCGCCAGGCGCTTTCCGAAGCTTGCCCGGCTGTTGCCCCCGAAAAAGAGCGCCATGCGGGAAAGGATCATCACGGCCCCCGAGATTGAGGCGGCCACGGAACCTGTCAGAATGTCATAATTCTTCACATGCCCCATCTCATGGGCCATGACCGCGGCCAGTTCGTCGTCGTTCATCATGTCCAGGATCCCCTGGGTAGCGGCTACCGCGGCGTGCTCCGGGTTACGGCCGGTGGCAAAGGCGTTGGGCGACCTGCTGGGCAGGACATACGCTTTGGGAAGCGGAAGGCCTGCCTTGCGGGCCAGGTCGTGGGTTATCTTCTCGAGCCTGTGCCCCGCAGGCACCGGCTGGGCGCTGTACGCCGTCAGTATGAGAGAATCGGAAAACCAGTAGGTGGCGAAATTCATCACCACGGCCAGGATAAAGGCGATGATCATCCCTTTCTTGCCGGCCACTATCCTTCCTACAATAATGAAGAAAGCTGTCAGACCAAACAGCAGAAAAAATGTCGTAAGCATGGTGCGTCACCTCCGGGAAAAGTGTGGATGGACAGCTATAACAGCCCGATATGCCAACACATCAGGTATAATACAAGTCTAATATACTGCACAGGCGGTCCGGCGTAAAGCGGCGGACCGATTATTTTTTGAAACAGGTTAAAATCCTGCCGCAGCTGCCGCGGATCAGGCCCTCCTGTTTTCCTCCCGGGGGCACGCGACGATGTAGGTCGGTCCCCCTTCCCTGCTGCCGGTCACCCTCTGTTCCTGCATTTTCCAGAAATTGCAGATCACGTAACCGTTCTGGTACGATATATGGTTCTTGCACGTCATGCAGTCATCAATCTTCATGGTTCATCAATATCCTTATCATTTCTAATAATATGGTGCGACAAGCGGTTTAGAGTAATCGCAACTCACACTTTTTTTGTCAAGAACATAAACACCCCTAGTCAAGGATCAACAGCGTCCCGCTGTCGACATACCGCGCGTCTTCACTGTCCATGATCTCGATGATGCGTGCGTTGAGGCGCCGCTTCATCTCTCCGAAAATGCCCCGCTTTTTTTTATACGACTTCGCGAAGGCGGCGGCCCGCGCCATGAGGTCAGCCTCGTCGGCGCACGCCTTTTCAATGACGCCGTGCCGCTCAAGGTCGGCGGCGCCGTACCGTTTCCCCGAAAGGACCATTTCCTGGAACAGACGGCACGGGACGTATCTCGTGATAAAGGCTATCTCGCTGGGCAGGAAGGGAATTCCTATATCTATTTCCGGGAAGCAGAAGTAGCCCCGGTCGGCCTTCATGAAGCGGAAATCGCAGGCGCAGGAGAAGATGGCTCCGGCGCCGAAGGCGTGGCCGTTGATGGCCGCTATGACCGGCATGGGAAAGAGCAGTATCCTCTTGAACATCTCATTGATGCCAAGCATGAACCTTTTCACCCCCGCCATGTCCCCGGCCTGCACCAGGCCGGCCGCCCACTGCACATCGAGGCCGGTGGACCAGAACTTGCCGTCACCGGAAACGATCATGACCGAGGACAGGCCGGTGTCCGCCGCTATTTCATCAAGGATGCGCCCCATGGCGTCGACAAAGACCTGGTTGATCCTGTTTTCTCCGTTGGTCATCCGTATGACCGCGATCGATTCATTCTTTTCCCATGATAAGATGCCCATAAACCGCTCCCGCGCTTTCTTTATGCGTCCAACAGTTTTCAGGGAACCGGCGCTGAGGATGGATGTCAAAGAAAAAATCGAAACTGAACGATGTCCAGTCGGTTTATCTTCGTTGAACGGTGCCCGGCGCCGCCATCATTCCTTCTTACGTATCCGGAGCCCAGCGAAATAGAAGAGCACCGGCGCGGCCAGCCAGATAAGCTGGGGCACAAGGGTGACAGGGCGTCCGTTGAAAAGAAACAGGGAGGGGTTCCACCACGTCGGATTGTACCCCCAGCCGCCGGAGCCGGCGCTCAGCAGCTCGACCCCCAGTTCCTGGACCTGTCCCCAGGCCACGAGGACCGCCAGCTCGCGGACTTTGAACGCGGCGAAGCGGGGCTCCGGGCACAGGACGTTCACCAGCCACAGGCCGGCCAGGAAGAGTCCGCCGTCCCAGAATGAATGGCTTATGATTAACACGATGAAATGCGCCGGCGGCGGCGTCATGAAGGTGAATATATCCACGATGCCGAGGCCGTCAAGGGCCGAGAGCGGGATTTCCCACGTGAGACCGATGAGGGTCCCCGCCCAGAACAATTTCCACGTAAAAGGGGATATCTTTTTTTGTGTGTATAGCAGCAGCACCGCCAGGGGTATCGTCGCGCCTATGGCAAAATCGATGCAATAAAAATTATCTTTTACAAAATCCATGGGAACCTCCCGAAAAACTATGGCATGGGAAACGATCTTCGCTTTCGGCAATGATATCCGCCCGGTCAGCGGACATCCGGCTCAAAAAAAGACCAGCGGATGTTCGGAAACTTCTGTTTCATGGCCGATTCGCAGGCGTTTATGGCCTCGGACTCAAGGGCGATGCTCCCGCAGTCATTCATTTCCGCCTTGACGGCCACCATGATGTCCGGCCCCATCTGCAGGGTGATGACGTTCAGAACCCGCTTTATTTCCCCCCTGGAGCTGAGAAATTCATAGATATCCCTCCTGGTCTCTTCGTTCGTGCTCTGCCCTATCAGCAGGTTTTTCACCTCGTTGCCGACACTGAGTGCCACGCCGACAAGGATTATGCCGATCACCACGCTGCCCAGGGCATCGTAGAAGGGATCGCCGGTCGCCAGGGTCAGGACAATGGCAACGAAAGCCGCGGAAAGGCCCGTCAGAGCAGCGATGTCCTCCCCGAAGACGACCAGGAGCTCGCTCTGGCGGCTGGTCCTGAACCACCGGAGCAGCCCCTGGCTCCCCCTGGTTTTGTTTACCTGCCTGAGGCATCCCGCCAGGGAGATCGACTCGAGGACGATGCTGATGCCGAGGACGGCAAGGGCGACCGCGGGGTTCTCGATCCCTTCGGGCCTTTTCATTTTCAAGATTCCTTCATAGATTGAAAAGAGTCCCCCGATGGAGAAGAGAATTATCGCCACAATGAAGGACCAGAAATAAACCGCCATGCCGTATCCGAGGGGATGCTCCGGGTTGGCCGGTTTTTTCGACCGCCTGATGCCGTACAGCAGGAGCCCCTGGTTCGCGCAGTCCGCTGAGGAGTGCACCGCCTCGGCCAGCATGGCGCCGGAGCCGGTTACCAGGGCAGCGACGAACTTGGAGATGGCGATGAGGGCGTTGGCGCCGAGGGCCAGGAATATCGATATCAATGATCCGGAGTTATGTGACATTGAAAGGTCCTTTCTACCAAAAGCGTTATTCAACGGAAAAAATCGGGACTGTCCCCTGCTTAAAGTAGGGAACAGCATGGATTTGTCAATTGCAATACGCTGTCGTCGTGCAGCAGATTGCCGGCAGACGCTCCGCCATGCGGAAGGCTTTCCCGCTTTTGGCTCGGGCCTTATATTTAATTTATCAACTTCATCAAAGAATGCTTTACAATAGAAGAACATATTACAACCTTAACAACACCCTTATCCCCCGGAGAGCCCGATATGACCGGTTTGATGACGCTGCTTTTGTCAGCATGGATATACACCGCTCCCTACAGCTTCGATGACGTCGTCAGGGACATAGTCCCCGGCAGAAAGGGAGCCGCAGCCATGAAGGAAATAACCGATATCGTGGACAGGACCTCCCGGCGGTTCCGGACCGATCCGGAAACGGAAGAATTCAAGAAATACTTCAGGAAGGTGCTGGAAGATTTCGATTTCATGAAGCTGTACGAGAGCCCCTACGCGAAAGACAGGGGCGGCGGGCGCCGCGCCCTCGCCTTCCGGGGATGCAGCATGAACGGATATTACATCGAGACCATCGCCGCCATGAAAGACGGCACGTGCGGCCGTGCGCGCATCTGGGACTACTCCACCGAATATTCCCTTACAAAAAACGACGCCTGCATAGCCGGGGGACGGTCCTTCATCGTTTCCGTTGATTCCACGACGCTGACGAGGAAATATTCCCATCGGGACGCCATGCGCTTCGTCGAGGGCCTTCTGAAGGTGATCGATCCCGGCAATATCAGGCGCATGAACGCTCCCGAAAGCTCACTGTATCCCGAGGTGGATGGAATATCAAGGAAGGTTATAAACGAATTCTACCGTTCCTTCCCCGGCGTCTCCGCCCTTTTCAACCGTTACTCGGTCATCAGGTCGTTCCTTGAGATTAAGGACCACCGCGGCGTCCCCTATACCCGTCTGGCCTTCCGGTACGGCTACCGTCTGAAGAACCTGAAGGATGACTATCCGGAACTGGGCAAATCCCTGTCCAACGTGGAAGGGCTCTACCGCATCACCATGGCGGTCAAAAACGGCGGCAACCGCACGATCATGGTCGTCGTCTTCGACAGCCGGGAGGACGCACTCTCCCTCACCCTGAACACCAGGCGCGGCAGGCTCGTTCCCATTGATGACGCCGGGGACCCGGTTTTCAGCGAAGAGATATCCCTGACCTCGCTCAGGGACATATCCTACCGCGCCGTGGTCGAAATGGTCCATGACGTGCACGGCCTCAAGTTCACCACGGACAGCATGGTGATCGCCTTCCGGTACCGGGACATGCCCGGCCGCGGGTCCTGGACCATGAGACTGGAGGACGTGTCCAAGACGCGCATCACCGGGAGCTATTACAACATCATACCCGGCTGGCTGATCGACATGTTCATCCCCACCAACATGGAGCAGTTGATCCATGACCTGTCCAGGGTGATGCTGAAGGCCGACGGCGGCGCCGGATCACGTGTCTCATTCGAATGGGACACGCGCGATGCCAATAACGTGACGCTCAGGTTCGGCGCCACCAGCGAATTCATGGACAATTATTTCGTCAAATACGGCCTCAGGGTATGGAGCAGGAAGGCCCTGGCCAACGAACGGCTGACGCGCGAAGCGAAGGAGCTGAGGGGGAAATTCCTGGACGCCTTCAGGGCCGACATGAAGTGGCAATAAGTACGGCCGGACAGGAGACGGAGCGATATGAACCAGACCAACACCTTCTTTTTCAACCTGACGCCCGATATCGTGATCAGGGCGGTTGAACAGAGCGGCTTTGAACCGACGGGACACTGCATGGCCCTCAACAGCTATGAGAACCGCGTCTACGACCTGAGACTGGAAGACGGGTCACACGTGGTGGGCAAGTTCTACCGTCCGGGAAGATGGACCCGCGTGCAGATACTGGAGGAGCACCGGTTCCTCTTCGACCTGCGGGATGACGAGATACCGGTCTGCGCGCCCCTTACGCTGCCCGGGGGCGAAACCATCCATGAAACCGAAGGGATCATGTATGCCATCTGGCCCCGTACCGGCGGCAGGGTCCCCGACGAGCTGACCGACGCCGAGCTGCAGATCCTGGGCCGTCTCTGCGCCAGGATCCACAACAACGGCGCAGCCAAAAAGGCGCCGCACCGCATCGAGCTCACCGGCGAAACCTACGGGCTCCAGCCCCTTGCCTTCCTCGAAGGTCAGGGGTTCCTGCCTTCCCACTGCAGGGACCGGTACCATGACGCGGTGATGGAAATCGTTGAAATCTACGAGATGCTCCGCAAGGACGTCCCCTTCCACCGCATCCACGGCGACTGCCACCTGGGGAACCTTCTCCACGGCGCCGAGGGCTGGTTTTTCCTGGACTTCGACGACTTCCTCACCGGTCCGGCCGTCCAGGACGTTTGGATGCTGGTGCCGGCCCGCGACCGTGAAGGCCTGCGACAGCGCGAAGTGTTCCTCGATGCGTACGCGCAATTCAGGGACTTCGACCGCTCCTGGCTGAGGTTGGTGGAGCCCCTCCGCGCCCTCCGGTATATCCGCTATGCCGCATGGATAGCCCAGCGCTGGGACGACCCGGCATTTCCCGCGGCCTTCCCCCATTTCGGCACCGTGCAGTACTGGGAAAACGAAACCCGGGACCTGGAAGAACAACTGGAATACTTTTACGGCAATACCGCCGACCTCCCCGCGGGCATGCAGAGACCGGAGGAGGATAAACCTGAAGAGAAAGAGCTCACCAACAAAGATTTTTTCTGGGACTGGGAAGATAAATAGCATGAGCGAAAACGAAGAAAGAGATTTCCTCTCCCCCTATTACATTGACCGGTGCATGCACTGCGATTTCAATCCAAAGGAAGACGCAAAGGATCTTTACGCGGCGCAGTGCCAGCTGTGCTACCGCTGTTTTGAGAGGAAGAAGTTATTTCTCAACAACGTGGGCTGAACAAAGCCGGGCCAGCCCGATAACATGACCATACTCCCATCTCATCAAGATGCTTCTTTTTCACTACTCACCTCATTTTGGTACCGGCATAATTAACGATTCTTTATTTCATTTCGATAAAAATATACATCCTTGCAACATTTAAACAATTTTTTCTTGACACAAACAGCTGCAATTATATTTATTAACCATATGGTTAAACTAGAAAGTTAGACCGTATGGTTAACAATGTAGTTGATCAAATCAACCGGAATATGTAATCCGATCGGCATGAACCGTCAAGTAGACACATCCACGAAGGACAAGATCCTCAGGGCAGCGATCAGGGTTTTCGCCCAAAAAGGCAGGCATGGCACGCGCATGGACGAAGTGGCCCAGGAAGCGGGCATCAACAAGGCCATGGTCTACTATTATTTTTCAAACAAGGACAACCTGTTTTTCGAAATACTGACCACGATATTCACGGAGATGTACCAGAATTCATTGCACAGGATCAGCGAGGATATATCGACAGGGAAAAACCACGCGGATATAATCAGCAACAGCATCCGCTATTCCTTCGAAAGCTATAATAAAAATCCCCATTACACGCGGATCATGATCGACGCCATCAGCAGCGGGATGGATGAAATACCAAAGGCTCTTGAAGCAGTCTATGACAGCTCCCAGCTGAGTCCCACTTCGTATATCATCAAGACCATACAGGACGGCATCGACAAAAAGATCTTCAGGGCCGTGGACCCGATAAACACCATGATCAGCATTACCGGCATGACATTCATTTATTTTTTATCGCGCAATATAATCAAATTTTTCGGCATGAAAATTGATGACGAGGATGAATTTCTGGATAACCGCATAAAGAGCGTAATTGACCTGATAATGAACGGAATGCTCATGCGTCAATAGGCGATTATTTCACTTGACGTGCCGTCAACAATGTCATCTTGGGACGCAACCGGGATGCCGCGGCGGCCCCGGCATCCCGGTCAGGCAAAAGCCAGGCGGAAGGTCAGGCAACACGAGACAGGCCATGAATACTGACAGTAACATAAAAACACTAGCCTTCATCCCGCTGCTTTTGCTGGTCACGATCCTGTTCCACAGCATAGAGTTCCGGGTCGCCCACTGGAATCCCGACGAGGTCATTTTCGCCACCGGTGGGCAGAAAATCATTGCCGGGGAAACGCTCTACAGGGACTTCGGCGACAACAAGCCCCCCCTGATCTATTACACCTATGCCTTCATCTGGAAGCTGGCCGGGAATTCCTACGTATCACTGCTGTTACTGTCCAAGCTGTTCGCCATTGCCGTCATATTCCTGATCGCCCTTGGCCTGTATGTTATCGGCAACAGCCTCGGGGGCAGAACGATCGGCGTCACCTCGGCCCTGTTCTTCGCCGCGTACAGCATATGCTCGCAGGGGTCCGAGGTGCTGGGCGGAAGAAGCGAGATCTACGCCACCCTCATGGGCGTCATCGGCCTGTATTTCTTCATGAAAAAGGACTTTGCCCTCAGGACCTTCGATCTCGTCATGTGCGGCATCTTCCAATCGCTGGCAACGCTGTACAACACCAGGTTCGGCATCGTCATGGCGGCCTGCGGCCTGTTCATACTCTACAAGCACGGTATCGGCAAAAGGTCGATAAAGGCGGCAGCCGCCCTTTCAGTTCCCTTCATACTGGCCCTGGCCGCGGTCCCGCTCTATTATTACTCCGCCGGCGTGTTCGATTATTACACCTTCTGGCAATCGACGATCGTGCACCATTATCTGGCAATCATGCCCCTGTCAGTGAAGATAGCTTCAGGTCTCATGATCCTCTTCTTTTTTGCGGGACCCCTGCCCTTGGTGTTTTTTGCGGTATACCAGGCTGTCACCGAGATAAGGGAAAAACTTGCGCACGGTGCCCGGGTTTCCGAATCCGCCACGGATAAACAACTGTCATGGTCCGCGCGATGGTCTATGAAAGCCGGCCGGATTATGCGCCTGTTTTCATGGGACGAAGAACGCCAGGCGTTCCTGTTCCTGATGCTGCTTTTCATCCTCCTGTACGCGTCATTCTTCACGGGAGGAAAGCCCGGCATGCGGTATTTTTACATGATGTTCGTCCCCCTGTGCCTCCTCGCCGCCATGGGTTTTACCGCCCTGTACGACCTGGTCGCGGTCAATATGATCAACAGGGGGCTGGCCCGCGTGGTGCGGACAATCCTGGTGCTGTTCATGGCATCGTCCCCGTCATATTTTTTCGTCATCCACATGAATACCCCGCGGACCCTGCTCATCGACAGCATCAAGGAAAACAAGCGCCTGGTGGAATACCTACAGCAAAACACTTCCGAAAAAGACAGGATTTTTTCCTGGGTCAGCGTGAACCCCATGTACCTCAAGGCAAACAGGATCATGGCCACGTCGATGATCTATCCCGCAGAATTTCTCTGCCGCTATTATTATTACGTCGGCGACTTCAAGAATGAGACCACGGCATGGGACATTTTCCTCGGGCAGCTGAAAAAAGAAAAGCCGGCGATAATTATTGACGACACCGGCGGCTTTATCACCAAAAAAGACAAGATGGTGACCCATGTCATCCAGAACGACTACATTGAGCAGAGGGCCGGCGAGATGAAGGCATTCATAAAGGATAATTACCGGCATGCCGATTCGATAGAAGGATACGACATTTACAAAAGGATTTGACGGTCACGACAGTGCGGCATTCCGGCGCCGGAGGGAGAAATACGGAACATGACTCCAATTACAAAAAAAGAAGCCACGAAAAAACCACTAGTTTCCATAATAGTCCCGACGTTTCGGGAGGCGGAAAACATTCCTGAACTGGTCCGCCAGATCGGCGATGTCCTTGCCTCACGCCAGGTGGACTACGAGATCATCATCGTTGACGACAATTCCCGGGACGGCATCGAATCGGCGGTTGAATCCCTGTCTGAAACGTATCCGGTCATGATCCACACCCGGATCGACGAGAAGGGCCTGTCCTCGGCGGTCATCAAGGGCTTTTCCCTGGCGCGGGGCGATATCTATGTCGTGATGGACGCGGACCTGAGCCATCCCCCCGCGAAAATCGCCGAGCTGATACAGCCCATCATGGAAGGAAAAGCGGATTTCGTCATCGGCAGCAGGTTTGTTCCCGGCGGCAGCATCCCCCACTTCAACTGGTTCAGGAAACTGAACGCATGGGTGTCAAGGGTGCTGGCCCGTCCCCTCGCCGCCGTCAAGGACCCCATGTCGGGCTTTTTCGCGTTACCGTGGCATGTCATGCCGGCCCGTGACATCCTCAACCCCCTCGGCTTCAAGATCGGCCTGGAGCTGCTGGTCAAGTCGGAACCTGAAAAGATCATTGAAATCCCCATCGAGTTCCAGCAGCGACTCCATGGAGAGAGCAAGCTCTCGCTGAAAGAACAGGTCCTGTACCTGGCCCATTTATACCGCCTCTACTCCTACCGCCATGAGAAAATGGTGCAGTTCATTGAATTCGGCCTGATAGGGGCCTCGGGCGTGCCGGTGAACCTCCTGTTCGTCTACCTCACCTACGATGTCATGTCGCTGTCCTACTCCACCGCCCTGGTCGTCGGTTTCATCTCCGCGGTGACATCGAACTACATCCTGAATAAAATAATCACCTTCAGCGGGTCAAAGCCGGCAAATACGGCCGTCCAGTACCTGCAGTTCGTAGCCACCTGCCTCCTGGGCCTGGCAATCAACATGGCCGTATCGCTGTCCCTTTATAACAGTATATTTTTTTTCCACAGGTATTACATCATCACGTCGCTGATCGGCATCCTGGCCGGCATGGTTTTCAATTTCATCGGCAGCAGACTGCTCGTTTTCAGGAAATAAGCCACGGCCTGTTCCCGCCGGGGGCCGAGACCCCGACGGGGGCCATGCTACATTGCCTTCCTGAACTCTCTTCCCCGGGCCTTCCTCGGGTATTTCAGATAGGGGATCACGTCCTCGTTGCGCGACGCGGTGGTGCCGTCGTATTCGATCGTGACGATGGGGACGCCGGTGATCTGTTCGATACGGTCCGCCATTGCCTCGGTCACCATGGAAGGACAGCAGTAGGCCGGGTTCGTCTGCACGAAGAGCGACAGGTCCGGATGCTGCTCGATGATATGGAATATCTTCATGATGTTTTCCATCGACTCGCCCGTGTGGTAGATGCTCAGGCCGAATTCAGCGAGGACGTCCTCGGCGTTATCAACGATCCTGAAGTCTCCGCCGCCCAGGACCCGGTTGAAATACCGGTAGTACTTCCTGTTAAGGACCGTCACCACCTTGGAGAGCACCTTGGCCAGGGCGGCGTCGCCGATGAGTCCCTGCATGAACCACTTCTTGATGTAGCGGTCCGCGACGATCGTAATCAGCTCGCTGTAGGGCGTGGTTATGACCTCGCCGCCGTTCGCCTCTATGGTCTTGATCAGGCCCTGGTTCATAATGTCATTATCGCGCACGTACAGGTCGCCGAAGATGGCCACCTTGGGCCTGTCTGTCCTGGTGACTGAGACGGCCTCGAAGAGGCCCATGGCCTCGGTCAGGGCGTCTTCCTTGGAGCGTCCGGTCATGAAGGCGTCGTTGAGGATGTTCGCCGCCGATTCGAGGGCGCGGTCCGTGGACCCCGGGACGTTCTCGTAGGGACGGATGTGGCAGGCGATCTTCCTGAGCATCCCGCCGAACATGAAGCCGAGGTAGCACTGAACCGCCACCGGGACGGAAATATCGACAAAGGTGATGTCGCCCATGTACACGGCCATCTGTTCGTAGCCTTTTCCGAAGGACTCCAGGAGGTACTTCGTGTAATGGGGAAACATGCCGATGTTGCACGCTATCTTGGAGTTCATGCTCCAGAGCACCGTCTGCGCCGGGTCCAGGCCGTGGCGCTCGACGTAATCCACGCCGTTCTGCACGATGATATTGAGGGGTATGCACTGCCCGGTGTTGAAGCGCATGCTCCGGTGAATTGATTCCGCGCTTTCAGAAACGACGCGCGCGTCAATGCCGTCCTTTCTCAGGGCCGACTCGATGAAGCGGCACGATATCCAGTCCCAGTTGGGCAGGAGGAGCGTCTTCCCTGCGAAAATGTCCTTTCCCTTCGACAGTCCGGCGTCACGGATGACGCCGAGCGACGCGGCCGCCGCCCGGGACGAGGAACGGTGGTTCCTGAAGGCGCGGATGGCGGCCTCGATGCGCGTCTCGTATCCGACGCTGGAGTCATGCTCGTCGAGCTGGAGGATCAGGTACGGTTTGCCGCTGTTGTCCAGGACCTTCTTGAAGTATTCCATCACGTATGAATCGGGGGTGCACTTGAAGGACGTCACGAAAACCGGGTACACGCCGTCTTCCCCTGCGACGGTCCTGGCCGCGTCCATGATGATCGACGCGTATTTCCAGTGTATCATTTCAAGGAGACTGTCCGTCCCGGCATCATGGGCGGCGTCCGGCAGCATGTCCTGGAAGAAGGTCTTGATCCCGTGGCGGGAGAAAATTTCCGGTATGCCGTTGTTCATCCCCCGGGACAGGACGGTATAGGGCCGTCCGACAAAAACGACGCGGATGTCCCCGCCGTCCGATGCCCGGGTGTAGAGATCTTTCAACTCCCCCCTCACGTCATGAAAGTATTCGCAGGCCTGGTCATAGGCGCCCGAGACCTGCATGAACCCTATGCCGGACCCCATGATTGTTTTCATCATCCGGAAAAGCTGGACCTTCAGATAGAAGGTCCCCAGATTGGACCGGATAAGGGGTGTGAGGATCTTTTCCTTGTTTTTGATATCAATGGCCGACAGCACCAGGGACGGCGAGTACTGGGTATAGTAGCAATAGTTACGTTTCACCGCCCGGTTGCCATGCCTGTTTTCCATGTAATGGGGAAGAAAGATGTAATCGGCCCGGTCTGACAGGTAGTTCACATGGCCGTGGAGCGCCGCCATGGGGGCGCAGAATTCAGCGCCGGTGAGGTTTTTCCCCTCTGATATGCCGTCGCGGTAGTGTTCGCTGGTGACGGTCCTTATGTTGAGGATATCGAAAAATTTTCTCCAGAGGGGCATCTCGTCGAAGAGATGCAATGACGCGGGAATCCCCACGGTGACCGGGGACGCGGTCCCGCCGGACGATGTCTCCCCCGCCGGCGGCAGGTCGCGGTTCAGCACGCGGTTCCGCTCCCTGATCAGGTCAAAGGCGTCGGGGTGCCGCACGTAGGAGTCTGTGTTGTAGTCGCGCCCGCACAGGAACCCGAAGGCCACGGTCTCGCCCATTACCTCGGCCACGGTGATCTTGCAGTGGTTGGCGCAGAGGTCGCACACCTCGGTGCGCACCGGTATCGCCGCGCGGTAGAGGCCGATGCCGCGAAACAGCGTCCTCGCCTGGCCCTGGTCATGGAGATGCAGGGCGACACCCATGGCGCCCGTGAGATGGCAGAACTTCGACACCATGATGGGCCTTCCCAAGCGCTGTTCGAAGGCGGCCACCAGGGCCCTGTTCTTGGCCGTGGCGCCCTGGAAAAAGACGCGATTTCCTATGTTCTTCTCGATGGCGACTTTGGTAAGGTAATTATCGCGTACCGAGTGAAGCACCGAAGCCAGTACCTCGTTCACGGAAAACCCCTCGGAGAGGTAATAATTCAGGTCGCGCTCCATGAAGACCGTGCACCGGTCGCTGGACAGAGGGGCCCGGGCGCCCTCGGCGCGCCGTGAATAATCCGAGAGTGGGCAGCCGAGCTTCTTTGCCTGCTCCTCGATGAAGCTCCCCGTGCCGGCGGCGCACACGTGGTTCATGATCGAAAAGGTCACCATGCCGTTGCGCAGCGTGGTGAACTTGGAATCCTGCCCTCCGATCTCGATGACGGTGTCGACAGACGGGTCCAGCTCGCAGGCGGCGCGGGCGTGGGCGGTGATCTCGTCAAGGGCGATGTCGGCGCCGACGATGCCGCCGATGAACTTTCTCCCGGAGCCGGTGGTGCCGGCGCCCAGAAAGCGGAACGACACGCCGTGAATCATCGCCATATCGTCAATAGCCTCGAGGAGGGCCTGCACCGCCGCCACGGGCCTCCCGGAGGTCCTGGTGTACAGCCCGGCCAGGACCCGCTTCCCGCCGTCGAGGAGCACGGTCTTGGTGCTGGTGGAGCCGATGTCAATGCCCAGGAACACGCTGTACTCCATTTCCGTCTCGAGGCGTTCGTATATGTCGATCTCCACCGGAACGGCGAAATCGTTGCGCAGGGGCTGGTATTCATACCGCTCCACGCTGTCGAAGGCCGGATACTCCGACAGCGTCAGGGCCAGTGAATCGTAATAATAATCTTTTTTCTTTTCATGGACAAGAATAACGTCGTCCGGTTTAGCGATGTCCACGGAAGCGCCCATCGGCCTTTCATCAATAAAATTGAGGGCGGCGCCGATGGCGCCGTAGAGGTGCGAATGCTCGTGGGTTATGATGTCGATGTCGAGCATGCGGGAAAAGTGCTTCACCACCGCCCGGTTCTTGGACACGCCGCCGCAGAACACCATGGGCCCTTCCGGCTTCGCGTTGCTGAAGAGGGTGTCCGCTATGTTCCGGGCCAGGCCGAAGGACAGGCCGTCGCAGATCTCCTCGCGGGAGTATCCCTCCTGCTGGGCGTGGATGAGGTCCGTCTTGGCGAAGACGGCGCACCGCGACGCGATCTTCGGCACGCTGCCGCTGTTGCGGAAGGCCAGCTCGCTGAATTCATGGATGCCGGAGAGGCCCAGGCGCGTCGCCTGCTGGTCCAGGAAGCTGCCGGTGCCCGCCGCGCAGGATGTATTGGACCGGTAATTAAGGTACTCCCCCTCCCCGTCAAAGAGCACCAGGCCGAACTTCTCGCCGCCCACGATCAGTATCGATCCGACCCTGTCGTGGAGGTGTTTCGCCGCCCGTATCACGGACACGCGCGAGTCATAGACCGCGGCGCCCGCGATGATCTCCGGCGATGAAGATGTGGCTGCGATGCCGCCGATTGAGGGAAGATCAAAACCTGAAAGGAGTTCGTGGAGGGTTTCAGCGATCTTGCCGCGGTGGAAGGCGTAGGCGGTTGCGCCGATGGTTCTGTCCCGGTCCACTACCGCCAGGGAAATGGATATGGAACCTATGTCTATGCCGAGAACATTGGTCTTGTCTGCCATAATGCAAGCCTCTTTCTATATTTGTTTAAGGTAATACGTTTTTCTGATTGCAACAACGTCAAGATCTATCATTCCACCATTGAGACAAGGGAACCACCCAAAAATCAAATTGCGATGTTCCCGTATAGGCACTTATTAAGTATAATTGGAATTTTTCATTGTTTGAATAATGAAAATTCTATTTATCGGGAGTGCCCATAACAATGTTATGTTTAAGATTACTGCGCAATAGTAGTTTTAAAAAACTTTGTCAATTATTAATTTTTAATTTTGCAGAACCGACCGGATGGATTAAAATTATTTATCCACCTGTTAAACATTCAATTTATTTCCATTTTGCAAGTATTATTTTCTTCATAGTAAACCGACTTTCTGTTTAATTTTTCTGTTTAATTTTTCTTCTGGACAAAATTTAAATTCATGCTATTTTGTTTTATCGAAACATAAATTCACAAAACATACAACATTAGATACCATGGCAAAAGAAAAAAAGCAAAAACCCGAAACCCAGATTGAATACACCCCCTTTGAGATCCTTCAGATCAGGGGAAGTTATACGTATTTCATCGGGATTATAGTCGCTACTGTTATAGCCAGCGTTTTTATGGCCGTATCAAAGGTGGCAATCATTGACATTGTCAAACCGATCTCGATCGACATAATCGCCATCATATTGGCCTACCGTATATTTAGAAGAAAAAAATTACAAAAAAAAACGGCCATTTTGTCCTGGATCACGGCACTTTTAACGATTCTTGTCCCAATTGTGGCTAAATATAATTATGGATACAACAGCGGCTGGACCTTTGCCCTCCAATCGTATAACTCATCCATTCTTCTCGTTGTACTGGTAATACTGCTGTATCTCCAGTACAACAAAAAACTATTCATCTTCTTTTCAATCTTCGCGATTGTCAACTGGTGCTTCTTTTTTTATTGGGCCATTATAAACGGCGGCGAAGCGCACTTCCTCGCCATCGTTGACGGTAAGCCAGTCGTAACAGGGATTATCATTCTCCGGGAAGTGTTTTTCATATTGATGACCATTTTCCTTTTTTACCTGATGTACCGCAACATTCCCGTCATCGAGGAGTTCAACAGCCGTACAACGGCCCAGCACGCGGTCATCGAGAGGCAGGCCGAGGCGCAGCGGGCCATCACCCTGGAGATCAAGGAGCGGATGGGGCACCTCTTCGAGCGCGTGGACGAGCAGAACACCCTGGTGACCCGCTTCAACGACAAGATGCAGAGCCAGTCCGCGGGCTTCGAAGAGATGTCAGCCACCATGGAGGAGCTCTACAGCGCGGCGGAAAACATCAACGTAACGGCGAAGGACCAGGTCGAAGGCAACATCGCCATGGAAAACATCGTCAACGACTTCAAGAGCATCAAGGAGGAGACCACGGCCAAACTCCGCGACACCTACCGGGACATCGAGGAGATCGTGGCCCAGACCAGCATATCCAACGAGAGCCTCCGCGAGGTGGAGAACACCATCGGCAAGATCAGCGAGCAGAGCAAGGTGATCGGCGACACCGTCTCCATCATCGTAGACATAGCGGACAAGATCAACCTCCTCTCCCTCAACGCCAGCATCGAGGCGGCCCGGGCCGGCGACTACGGCCGCGGCTTCGCCGTCGTCGCCGACGAAATCGGCAAGCTTGCGGTGCAGACCACGGAGAGCATCAAGGAGATAGAAAAGGTCCTCGCCTTCAGCACCAACACCACGGCCGAGGGCGTCGCGGTCATAACCTCCACGGCGGAGACCATCAAGAAGCTCATCGGCAAAATGGGCGAAAGCTCCGGCAAGATCAAGCTGCTCCAGGAGAGCATTCTGGTGGAGGAGCGCTACATCAAGGTCATCATAGAGCAGATGACAAAGAACATCGAGCTGGCCAAGCAGATCGGCATCAGCACCTCGGAGCAGAAGAAAGCCATCGGGGACACCACCAAGGCCATCGACGAATCAAACATGATCGTAGCCGAGATGGTGCTGGAGATCCGCGAGCTGTCCAACACCTCGAGCTCCATCCTCAAAAACGCCACGGAGCTCCTCATGAAGGCGAAAGAGGCGGTCTAGCCCGTCAGGAACCGAAGGCCTTCACGTTCAGCATCGGGTACACGATCTTGCGGAGCTCTTTCTTGGAAAACTTTCCCACGCTCGTCTTCGGTATCTCCTTCAGAAAGACCACCTCGTCCGGAAGCCACCACTTGGCGACCTTGCCCTCGAGGAAAGAAATGATTTCGTCCTTCGTCATTTTGCCCGCATGCTCGGGCCGGGGCACCACGCAGGCGCAGGGACGCTCCTGCCACTTGTCATGGGGAATGCCGATCACGGCGGCCTCAAGCACCTTCGGATACTGCATGATGGTGTTCTCAAGGTCAATGGACGATATCCATTCCCCGGCGCTCTTGATCATGTCCTTGACGCGGTCCACCAGGCTGATATATCCTTCGCTGTCCATGGTGCCGATGTCGCCCGTGCGGAACCACCCGTCCTTGAAGACGCGGCCGCTGGTCTCCGGGTCCCGGTAATACTCGCTGGCGATCCAGGGACCGCGCACCAGTATCTCTCCCATGTCCTCGCCGTTCATCCGGGCTTCTTTTCCCTCGGTCGTCATGATCTTCACCTGAAGGCCGGGCACCGGTACTCCCGCCGTGGCCTTGAAACGTATCTTCTCGTCGACCGAAAGGCCCTCCATGTAACTCTTGGTCCCCGAGAGGGTGACCAGCGGAGAGGTTTCCGTTGCACCGTACCCCTGGGCCATGCTGACATGGTATTTCTTCTCGAAGGCCTCCATCAGGTGCACCGGAAGGGCGGAACCGCCGGAATAAAAATTGCGCACCGAAGAGAAGTCATGCTCGCCGCCGCCCTCGAGGTAATTGTACATCATCATCCAGATGGTCGGGACGCCGCAGGAGAAGGTGACCCGCTCGTCGGCGATTATTTTACAGAGGGACTTCATGTCCAGGATCTGGCGGCCCGGCAATACCTGCTTCATGCCCAGCATGACGCTCACGAAGGGCGCCCCCCAGGCATTGGCGTGGAACATCGGCACGATGTGAAGGGTGCAGTCGCTTTCAAGGGCCCCCAGGGTGGCCGCCACGGCATAGGTGTGGAGGACCAGGCCCCGGTGGCTGTAGACGACGCCCTTCGGGTCGCCGGTCGTCGCCGAGGTGTAGCAGATGAGGCACGGCTCGTTCTCGTCCCGGTCGACGCTGAAGTCGTAGCGTTCCGGAAAGTCCCTGATGAAGTCTTCGTAGAGCACGGCCGGGGCGAGCTTCGTCTGGGGCATCTTCCCGGTCTGGGACATGATGACGTAGAGCTTCACGGTTTTGAGTCTGTCGGCCACCGGCTCCAGGAGGAAAAACACGTCTTCATCGAGGAAGATGATCCGGTCTTCCGCGTGGTTTATGATATAGATGAGGTTCTCCTGGGAGAGGCGGATATTCAGGGTGTGGAGCACGCCCCCCATGCCGGGCACCCCGAAATAGAGCTCCAGGTGCCGGTGGTTGTTGAGGGCGAAGGACGCGACCCGGTCGCCCTTCCGGATGCCCCACGCGTCCAGGGCATGGGCGAGTTTGCACACCCGCCGGAACCAGTCGCCGTAGCCGTACCGGAACGTCTCGGCAGGGTAGATCGAAACTATCTCTTTGTTGGGATAATACAGCGCGGCGCGAAGCATGAAATCGGTGAGAAGGAGAGGATAATTCATCATGGCTCGACCTCCAAAAGATGGTAGTGGGGCGCGCCCGGCGCCCAGGCCTTGTTCTTCGGAGTCTCAGGTACAAGATGGAATGAAAACGGGAAAGTTACCAGTCATATGTCATTGCGAAGAGCGTAGCGACGAAACAATCTTTTTCTCAATAAAGTTTCCTTCATGAAAAAATCCAAGTCATCTGCTAAATCTACGGCACGATCGCGTCGCTTCGCTCGCGATGACATGGTTCAAACAAGACAACTCTACTTTTAAGATTGCTACTTGATACTATTATATAATTATTAAGGGTAAAAGTCAACTCGCATGGCAATTTAATTCAAACCCGGATTCCTACAATCAGGAGTAGATATCCCTCCCTCATTCGAGCCGTTTCATGATCACCATGGTGACATCGTCATTGAAATAATAGCCGTCAAGACCGGAAAGAATGCCCTCCCTGATATCAACCGGGCTCTGCGCGCCCAGTTTCCTGAAGGTTTTCCTGAGTCGGTCAATGCCGAACATGTCCTCCGTCGGATTGCGCAGGTCCCTGGTGGAACCTTGCCGCCACGCGTCGGTGATGCCGTCGGTGTACAGCAGGAGGGTATCGCCGACTTCCATGGCGAATTCGCCGGTCGCGGGCCTCTTCAGCTCCTCGGCTATGCCGATCCATATGCCGTTGGTCTCGATCAGTTCAACGTCGTCCAGGGCGGCCCGGTACATCATGATATGCTGGTGCTGGCCGGAAAACATGAAGCGGCCCCGGTTCATGCAGGCAATGGCGGTGATGGTCATGTACCGGTCCTCGTCCAGCTTCTGTATGTTCTCCGTGATGACGTTGTTGACGCGGTTCAGCAGCACGTCGGGCCTCAGGTTCGGCCTGCCCGCTAAGGCTGTATGTATGGCCGTCTGCACCATCATCATGATGAGGCCGGCCGGCACGCCGTGACCGGACACGTCCCCGATGACAAGCCAGTCAAGGCCCTCGGCGTTTATGATGTCGTAGTAGTCACCCCCGACCTGGTCGGCCGGCCGCATGTAGGCCGCTATCTCGAACCCCCGTATAGCCGGGGAGCGGGGAAGCAGGGTCGTCTGGATCTTCTTCGCCAGCTCCATCTCTCCCCACAGGGCGTCCATGGCCTTTTTCAGCTCGGCGGTCCGCTCCTCTACCTTGTGCTCGAGCTGTTCCGTGAGCATGGTGAGATTGCTGTACATGACGGAGTTGTCCAGGGCTATCGCGGCCGCGGCCCTGATGTTGTTGATGAACCGCACCTCGTAGTTGGTTATCTGGCGGAGGTTCTGTTTCTCCGTCAGCACCAGCAGGGTGAACAGGCGCCCCTTCAGCACCAGGGGGACCAGGTAGGCGGCGTCAAGTTCCCTGAACAGGGCCAGGAGGGCGTCCCGCTCCGGATAATCCGTCCTGGCCTCCACCCGGGTGTGGTCCACCAGGTGGTTTGAACTGACGAACCATGCCTCAAGACCGGGGTCCAGCGCGTGCATCCTCAGGCCGGCGCCGGCAAGGGCCGGTTCATCGGGGCGGCAGACAACTATCTCGGCGCTCCTGAAACCGATGGTCTTCCTGATCACTTCGGTGAACTGGTTTATCAGCTCACCCAGCGTCTTCAGCGTGGATATACTGTCGATGAAGGCGGATTCAATGGCATTCAGGTTATACTTCCGCCGGTTGAAAAGCTGGTCGATGAGGGGCTGGACCCTCTTGAAGTAAAAATAGTTCCCGATGAACCACGCGGTCCCGATCACGAACTGGTAGACAGGGCCGATACTGCCGATGAAACGGGACACGAAATAGAAGAGCGCTATGTTGGGGACCAGGATAAGGGACGACATGGCGCCCCAGATGAAAGTGACATGGAGCACGCTCCGAATGTCCATCAGCCGGTTGGAGAGGACGCCGTAACCGAGAAAGGCCAGCGGCAGGAACATGAGGTTCCCCAGGGGATAAAAATCAATGCCGTTCATGGCGGGCAGGTTGGTCAGCGTGAGGAGCCCCACCATGATGAATGACAGCACGATATATACAAGCTTCAGGCGCAGTATCCTGTTTTTTTCCGTCCTGATCTTTCTGATGAACGACACGATAAAATAGACCACCATGAGCGCGGAATAGAGTCCGAAGACCTGGAGCATGACGCCGCCGCGGGAAATATAACCCCACGAGTATTCGTTGAGCCCGGTAAGATAGTAGCCGGTAAAGGTGGTCAGCGAGATGAGAAAACTGAGAATAAAAGCGCCGGGCAGGATGACCCTGCTCCTGGTCCCGGTCATCCGGAAAAAATAGAGGGCGTTGATGGCCGGCAGGTACACGTAAAAAAAATGCACGCCCCGCTCGATCTTCATTATGATATCGACCCTGCCCCATAAAAAATGGTGGCAGATGAAAAGCGGCATGAGCATCGACCACCAGAGGCACACCAGGGCGAAAAGCACGTTCTCGATCTTCAGCCTGCCCCGTATGATCGCCGTCATGCCCAGGGTGATTCCTATCACGAAGGAGAGGAGCGGCGGTATTATGAAAAGGCTTCTTGATTCAAGGGAAAATTCCATGGTGTATCTCTACCCGCCCCGATTTTATTGTATCTTGAACTGGCCTTTCTCGTCAAAAGCCAGCCTGAGGGGCGAGGTCGTTATCTCGTCGGGGAGCTTGACGCTGGAAGAACCCCTGAACTGGTAAGAGCCCGTGCGGTTTGTCAGGAAATTCACCACCGACTTCCCAAGGGCCTTTGAACTGAAGGTGTTGGCTATGCGTATGACCGACCGGTTCCCCTCGTTGACGGTCCTGCCGGTGGTGCCGGTCAGGATCTTCGCGTCGTTCACGGCAAAATCATACGAGAGGTCCTGGAACCGGAGACGGGCCTTCGTGTTGTTCTTCACTTCCACGTCGAAGCTGACGCCGATGGGCACGTCCAGTGACGTCAGGTCAAGAACGTCAACGGGATCGGTTTTCTTTCCCGATATGAGCCCCTCGAAGAGGTTGAAAACGGTAGTGGCGTTCAGGTTCTTCTTCCCCGTATCGACCAGTGACCGCTTGATCTCGTCAATGGTCGGCGCCTTGACCTGGAAATTGGATATGCCGAAAGAGGGCTTCAATGCCGGGATCTTCTTCTGCACGGTGTAATTGAAGGTTATGTTCTTCTTCAATTTCTGGACCGCCTCGGGAAGGGGGATCACGATATCGATGTCTATGGCGCAGTTCAGGTCCTCCCGCTCGGCGTAGTCCTTGATGATGCGGACGATGTCCGTATAGGCAATCGTCACCTTTACGGTGGCAACCTCGTTCCCGCCCGCCTTCACGGTCATCCCTTTCGGTGTCCTCGTTTTCAGGAGTTGGTTCCCTTCCACCTTGACGTTGAAGCCCACATCCTGAAGCCTGAAGCCGACCGGGTAGGGATTGTTCAGGGCTATTTCAAAAAGAAAGGTCACGTCCTTGAGGCTGATGGAGTCTATGTCGAAGCGCTTCAGGGTGACCTCCGGCTTGGTTCCCAGCAGGCTGGTGAGGGACGCGCATGACAGGAAGAGCAAGGGAAACAGGAACAGAGCCATTGATTTCTTCATGACCGGTGATACCTCCGGGGACTATTTTTCAAGGAATGTGGGCGTGCATCCCTCTTTGAATCATATAATGCCGCGCAGGCCTGTCAAGAAATAAACACTACCGGAGGTGCCAGAGCACTCTTGCGGGGTCAGAGCAATTCCGGAAGCACATCTTCCGCACGGCCCTGTATAAAAACGTCCGTTATGGAATTGGTGAGCCCGGTCTCCTCGATGTTGATCTCGATTATCTTCCCCCGGTTACCCTTCGTCATGACGGGAAGCTCCGCCGCGGGATTGACCACGGCGGACGTTCCTATCACCAGCATCGCGTCAGCCGTGGAGGCAAGAAGGCGCGACTCGTTGAGGGCCCCCAGGGGAACGGTCTCGCCGAAAAAGACCATGCCCGGCTTCAGCACCCGGGAGCATGCCGGGCAGAGGGGATATTCTTTCATGATGTTAAAACCGGCGAGATCGAAATCCGATCTGCATTCCAGGCAGCGGAGCGTCATGATGCTGCCGTGGAGCTCGATGACGCTCCTGCTCCCTGCCCGCTGATGAAGTCCATCGATGTTCTGGGTGACAAGGCCCTTCAGCAGGCCGCCCTTCTCCATGGCCGCGAGGGAGCAGTGGGCCCGGTTCGGCGCGGCCGATCCAGCCAGGGCGATCAGCTCCCGGGCCATCTCCCATACCCTGCCGGGATCTTTACGGAACATCTCGATGCCCGCCAGGGCAGGGTCGTATTTCTGCCAGATTCCGCCCCTTCCCCGGAAGCAGGGAATATCGCTCCCGGCGGATACGCCAGCGCCGGTAAGGGCCGTACAGTAATGGGATTTCGCGATGATATCCCGGGCGGTTCTGATTGAATCACTATCAGGCATACTATCACATTACAGAATATCTCTCGCAGAGGCGCCGAGACGCAGAGTTTTTATAATTTATTCATGAAATTCAATGATTGAAAATATATTTTATTGCAAAACACTCATTTCAATGAATCACGTTACCCGGATATGAGGAGAAATCTTTATATGATGTGTATATTTAAAGATCTCTCACCCCGATAAGCAGGGCTCGAAATAACATATTCCGATACGAACGACAACGCGGCGGGAGGCCCCGCCGCGTTGTCGTTCTACCATCGATAATTTCTGTTAGAACCTCGCGCTCACGTTAAAAGTAAAGCCGTAGAAGTGATCCCATTTGCCCTTGATCCACTTGTCCCGGTAGGCAAAGTCGATCATTGAGCTGTCGTCCTCGCCCGGGACGCACACCACGCCGGTCCAGCGGAAACCGACGCCGATGGAGAGGTGCGCCGGCGCTATGAAATAGGCGACGCCGATGTCGGTGTCAAAGCCGAAGCCGATGACGTCGGTGTCATACTTGAACGGAAGAGCATATGACCAAGGGAAGGGAAAGAGCTGCGTCCTCTCGAGATAATGGTTCCCGAAATTAATAATGCCGTTAACATCAAAATAGATGGAGAAACCCCTGATTTCATATTCAAAGCCGATGCCTATGATCGGCCCCACCTGGAAGTAATGGAAATCGTCATCACCGAAATTAAGGTCCAATCCCGGGGCGAACCGGAACTGGGAACCGCTACCGTCGGCGTAATTGAAGCGGACGCCGAAGTTGAAATAGAGGTACTGGTAAAAGCTTTTGCCGAATTTCAGGTCAACATCGTAGCGCCGCGCCGAGTAATCACCGACGGTAAGCCAGTCCAACCGTTGATCAAAACCGCGGAGATTCCAGAGCGTGAAGTCCCACCGGTAGTTTGTATAATCATACTTGTTTTTCATGACCCCGAAGAGGGCCAGGAGCTGCATCCTCCACCCTCCCCATTTCAGGTCAAGCTCCGGTCCCAGCATGAGGGAGCCATCATCATCATCTTTCAACCCGGCATATATGAGGCTGTTGGACTTGCCCTCATGGAGACTTTTAAAGGGCGGGTCCCAGAAATCATACATGCCGGAAAGACCTATTTTCACCTACACCGCCCCTGCCGGGGCCGGCCCCATGATGGCAAGCAGGCCAATTACCATGACCGCTATGACCAATATTTTTTTCATACAAATCCTCCAAGATTTATATAACCGAACACAACAAATGCTATGCCAAGTCTTTATCAATGTCCAGTTCTTTTTTATAATATGGAAAAGGATAATGAAGATTTCATTCCATGAGAATAAATATTTTATGTTATTCAATATTTTACATGTGAATTGCTGATAGTATGCCAACTCAGGAGGATCCAGGTTTTTGCACCGCATACACCAGGTCACTACCCTATTAGATGCCGAGGAGGCTCTGACCCCATGATGTTAAAAATAAACCGCCAGCCTCTTCCGGTAGGCTTCTTCATATGTGAGAAATTTCTTAACGCGCATCTCAAAGGTATCCCCCAGTTTAATGAAATAATTATGCAGTGTGATTTTAACCGGGGCATTGAAGTTCTCATCAAGATAGCAGTTAATAAATCCAATATCGTTCATACGCGGATCCCGCGATAGACCTTTCCTTACGGGATTATACCCTATATACCACAGAAGCCATAAAAGATACTCTTCAGGGTTCTCTGCCTCCTCAATTATGGTAGATCCGAATCGTTCGTTCCAAAACGCCCCGGTTTCTCCCATAGCCTTATTGTATTTTTCAGCAATTCTTGCCTTGACGTATTGCATAATACGTGATATCGTTTCCTTCCCTTCACTAGTTTTAATAATAAGGTGAATGTGATTGGCAACAATTTCTGCAGCAATCAGGTCAAAATCGTATTTTTCCTGGCACATGGTGATTGATTCAATGAAATATATCTTTCCATATTTGCCATGCAGCAGGTTTTTCTTACCATGACACCTGGAATAAGCATGATGGGTTGATCCTTGTTTTATTTGTCTTAAAGGCCGTGACATTTCTTTCTCCTTTGTTTGTGTTTACGTTATATACGAATATAAAAGAGGAATTTGAAAAAATTATAGGAAATGGGATACATTAATGGGGTCAGAGCCCATTTTTTCATAATAAGATCAAAACCTCATCTCAGGCTCAATGTCTTTCGATCAATCTGATTATTATATTGTGCTCTGACCCCCTAACTGGCCCTCAATCTTACAAAAAATTACCAACAACAATAATACGCTGAAACCGAAAGAATTATCACATCATGCGGTATTTTCATAATTTTTACTTGCTCCTTATATGATACCCCTGATTAATACCAAATCATGTTAAATCATAATAAGCAATTCCCCGAAATCGTTTCCCCGGCCGGCAACCTGGAAAAGCTGAAATTCGCTGCAATCTATGGGGCTGATGCCGTGTACTTCGGGGGGTCAGAGCATAATCTGCGAGCACAGTCTGACAACTTTTCCAGGCAAGATATAGAAGAGGGAGTGCGCTTCTGCCACAATCACGGAGCAAAGGCCGTTTTTCTCCTGAATTCCTTCCTCCACGAGAAGGAGATAGAGGACGCGAAGCGGTTCATTGACGGGGTCAGAGCACTACCCTTCAATGCCGTTATGGTCTCCGACCCCGGCATGATGGCCCTGGTCCGCGACGCGGGCATGACCTGCGACATCCATCTTTCCACCCAGATGTCCACCCTTAATCACCTGGCCGTGCGCTTCTGGCACAAGGCCGGCGTCAGCCGGATCGTCCTGGCACGGGAGGCGACGGTCGACGAGATCAGGATAATCAGGGACAACACCGACGCGGAGATAGAGGTCTTTGTCCACGGCGCCCTCTGCATTGCCTATTCCGGCCGCTGTCTCCTGAGCCGGTACCTCACCGGCCGGGACGCCAACCGGGGGGACTGCGCCCAGGCATGCCGGTGGCGCTACTCCCTGGTGGAGGAAAGCCGGCCCGGCGAGCCCCTCGACATCATCGAGGACCGCAGGGGCACGGAGATCCTCTCGTCAAAAGACCTCTGCCTGGTCGGGCGCATCGGCGCATACATGGAAGCCGGCGTCGACGCCTTCAAGATCGAAGGAAGGATGAAGTCCGTATATTACACTGCCAACACGACGAGGATCTACCGGGACGCGGTCCGCACCGCCGGAACGCCGGAATTCGAACAGCGCCTTCCCTTTTACCGGGAGGAGCTTGACTTGGTGAGCCACCGCCCCTACACGGATGATCTCTTCAACGAATTCGGCAACAAGTGTTTTTCAGGCATCCCTTACATCAACAGGGCCATGTTCCTCGGGTACAGGTCAGGCTCGTCTCCGGAGGGCATGCCGCTAATCAGGACCTTCAATCCCGTGTACCGCGGCGAGACCGTGGAGGCTATATTCCCCATCACCGATACGATCACTGACCGAAGGTTCACGGTGCGGGATATTATCGACGCGGACGGCGTCTCCGTGGATATGGCGCGGCCCAACTCGTTGTATACCATCATCTTTGATGCCGAGATGGGGGATTATGCGATTCTTCGCAGAAGGCGCTAGTTATTGACCCGGAGCGGGTCGGTCATCCTATGAAAGGGAGGGGTTGTCATCGCGGACACCCCCTCCCTTTCGATCCCTCCCCCCGCGCCGCTCAACGCCGCGGGGCTCACTATTGATGTCTTTTATAACTTCATGTTTATCTGTTTTTGAACGCTTGAGTTGATTGTTCGTTTTGAGGCGATGGTGATAAGTAATTTTTCTCCGCTCGCTCCGGAAGCCCCGTCCTGGGGCATCCTCGCGACGCCGGGCCTCATGCCCGGCGACCGGTTTTCTCCACACCTTCCCATTAAATCTGCAGAATAGCTTCAAAACCCCGCCCTCTGTTTCGCCGAGCATCGCAGACAGACGCGGAATAAGGGCGAGGACTGTTTGAGGTGCCAAAGGCACCGAGTTCCGCAGCCTCCGCGTCTGTCGAGAGGCGCAGGGGAGCCGAAGGCCGAAACAGCAGGCGGGCACTTTTCTTTTTCACACTTTTCTTTTGGTGACAAAAGAAAAGTGTGAAATCCCCGCCCGGGGAATCCGGGCACACCCTAGCCCTGCTCAGGACAAAATACTAGTAAAGAAAAAAATAAAATAACAATAATTGAATTGTACTCTTGACAAAAACTATCCGCCTCCGCATTATAGATACATATATAACCAGACGGGAGCGTTTCAATCAATACAACCTCCCCCGGCCCCTCCCATCAATGGAGGGGAGAATCGCATCAATCATAAACAAGGATTTCAGAATGTTATCAAAACCACCTGGCATTGAAGATATATTCCCCGACCGGATCGGGCGGCGCAACCTCATCGTCAACGCCGCCCGGGAAGCATTCAAATTATACAATGTCAGGGAAATAGTCATCCCGGTCATGGAGTTCACTGAGGTCTTCGTGCGCGGTCTCGGCAATGAGACCGACATCGTATCAAAGGAGATGTTTACCTTCGAGGACCGGGGCGGCCGCAGCCTCACCCTACGTCCGGAGGGGACCGCGTCCGTCGTCCGCGCCTACGTCGAGAACGGCGAGTACAACCGCCTTGCCATGTGCAAGTTCTTTTACATCGGCCCCATGTTCAGGGCCGAGCGGCCCCAGAAGGGACGCCTGCGCCAGTTCAACCAGTTCGGCGCCGAGATATTCGGCAGCGGCGACCCCTTCCACGACTTCGAGGCGATCGCCATGATGGACGCCATCGCGAAGCGGGCCGGCATCGGCGATTATACGGTGCTGGTCAATTCCATTGGGTGCCCGAACTGCCGCCCCGATTTCGTCAGGGCCCTCACCGCCTATTACACGGGCGTGAAGGACCTTCTGTGCCGCGACTGCGCGTCACGCCTTGACCGGAACCCCCTGCGGCTCCTTGACTGCAAGCAGGACTCCTGCCAGCCCCTGAAAAAGGACGCGCCCAGGACCGTTGACTATCTCTGCGACGAGTGCAAAAGCCATCATGGCTCGGTCAAGGGATACCTCACCGGCGGCGGCATAGCCTTCACCGAGGACCCGCTCCTGGTCCGCGGCCTCGATTATTACACCAGGACGACCTTTGAGTTCGTCACCGCCCGGCTGGGGGGTCAGAACGCCTTCGCCGCAGGGGGCAGGTATGACAACCTCGTGGAGGAATTCGGCGGGAAGCCGACGCCGGCCGTGGGCTTCGCAGCGGGCATCGAGAGGATGGAGATACTCCTTGAAGGGAAGGAAATCCCCGGGGGCGGCATAGACGTATTCATAGTCCACACCGGCGGCGAAACACTGGCAAAGGCCGTTGCCCTCTGCGGCGAGCTGCGGGGAGCCGGGATTTCCGCCGACATGGACCCCGGGTCCAAGGGTTTCAAGGCGCAGTTCAAAAAGGCAGACCGGGAAGGCGCGGCCTTCGCCGTTGTCATAGGCGAGGACGAGCTAGCCGCCGGCACCTGCACCGTCAAGGACCTGAAAAGCGGAGACCAGGAAGCGGTCGGCGCCGGCGCCATCGCCGATTTTATCAGGAAAAAACTGGCATAGTGATCCCATAAACGACAGGACGTCATGTATACCACGCGACCCATCACCGACAGCGATCTCCCGGTCATATGCGGGTTTTTTGCGAACGAGAGGGAGCTCCATTACGCCTTTCCCGGGGTGACCTACCCGCTGACCGAAGCCGTGCTCAAGTCCTTCGTCGATTCCCGGTCCGACGCGACCGTCCTGGTCTCAAAAGGTAGAACCGTCGGCTTTGCCGACCTGTTCGACATCCATAAAAACGCCGAATGCCATATCGGCAACGTCATCATAAGCAAAGACCACCGGAGAAAGGGCGCGGCGAGATTCCTCCTCCAGGCGATGATGGAGATGGCCGTGGCGCGGCACCACGTGACCCGGCTCATCGTCCCGTGCTGGTGCGAGAACACCCGGGGGCTGCTGCTCTATTCAAAGCTGGGCTTCAAGCCCTTTGACATCATGATAAAAAACCACGATGACAGGGAAACGGTACCGGTCCTCCTCCTGGAGAAAAACCTCGACATGGACCTGCCGGAACCCTCGCCTGTCGGCACCGTTTGACGCCGCCATGCCCGACAAAGAACGCATCGGCCTGATGAACGAGATATTCCGGAGCTCCGGCTTTGAACTGACGCCGCGGCAGCTCGACCAGTTCGGCGCCTACTACGACCTCCTCGTCGACAGCAACGAGACCCTTGATCTCACCAGGATCACGGCCTTCGAGGACATAGTGGTCAAGCACTTCATCGACTCCCTCTACTTCACCGAATTCATAGAGCTTCCCTCGCCGATCATCGACATCGGCTCCGGCGCGGGCTTCCCGGGCATACCGCTGAAGATATATCTTCCCCGGCTGAAGATGATACTGTCGGAACCGAGGAAGAAGCGCGCGGCCTTCCTCGAGGATACGGCCCGCGCCCTCCGCCTTGGCGACGTCGAGGTATATCCCCACATGGTGACGGAACGGTCCTTCTTCACGGTCGAAGGAGTCATAACCCGTGCCCTTGAATCCATCGACGACACCCTTACGAGGGTGAACCACTTCCTGCCGCTGGGCGGCCGGGTCATCTTCATGAAAGGCCCCGAGGCTGACCGGGACCTCGACGCCGTGACCGCCGGTAACATGAACGCCTACGCGCTGGAAACGGACCGCCGGTACCGCCTGCCCAATACCAGCTACGAGCGGCGCCTCATCGTCTACCGGAAGGAGCTGGCCGGCACGCGGAAGACCTACTCGATCCTCAAGGACCTCAGGGCCACGGCCGGGACGGCCATAACCTCGGCGGAGAACAAAACCTTCAAGGAGCTGAAGAAACTGGGCGACGGCGGCGGCATACGGAAATCGGGCACCGTCCTGGTCTCGGGAAAGAAGATCATCGCCGAGCTGGCGGCCAGCGGCAGGATCCCGTCCCGCGAACTGATACTCCATGACGGATATTCCGAGAATGACGAGGCCATCAACGCCCTTATAAGCAGGCACGAAGACGCGGGCACGCTCCTGGTCCTGAAAAAGGCCCTCTTCAACGAACTGGACCTTTTCAACACCGGTGGGCCGCTCCTGGCGGTCCAGCCGCCGGAAATGCCCGAATGGAAAAAGGACATCATCCCGGGGTGCACGCTCCTGTTGCCCTTCCAGGACCCGGTCAACGTGGGATCGGTCATCCGCTCCGCGGTCGGTTTCAACGTGGGCAGGATTGTCATCTTGAAGGAGGCCGCCAATCCATACCATCCGAAATCGGTGCGGGCATCGGCAGGGGCCGTTTTCAGCGCCGTCATGGAACGGGGACCGTCGATCCGCGACCTGCCGTCCCTTCCGGGCGGCGGCGCGTCGTCCGTGGTCGCCCTTGACGCCGGGGGCGCGCCCCTTGACTCCTTCACCTTCCCCGAACGCTTTCTCCTTCTGCCGGGGGTCGAAGGCCCCGGCCTGCCGGAGGAATTAAAAAGGGAATCGGTTTCGATCCCCCTGAGCAGCGGTGTTGAATCGCTGAACGCGCCGGTGGCAGTGTCCATCGCGCTGTATGAGTGGAGCCGTCAGTCGCCCTCGAATTCCACCAGGGTGAAGACGCTGTAGCCCTGGCCCTCGATCTTTTTCCGGCCGCCGACGTCCGGCAGGTCGACGATGAAGGCGAGCTCGACCACTTCCCCGCCGAGCTTTTCCACCAGCTTTGCGCACGCCAGGGACGTCCCCCCCGTCGCCAGCAGGTCATCGATTATCAGGACCCTGTCGCCCTTCTTGACCGCGTCCACGTGGACCTCAAGGGTATCGGTTCCGTATTCGAGCTCGTATTCGTAGGAAACCTTCTTCGAAGGAAGCTTACCCTTTTTTCTGATCGGGACCAGGCCCTTGCGGAGCTCGTAGGCTATGGCCCCGCCGATGAGGAAGCCCCGCGCCTCGATGCCGGCGATGGAATCGATGTCATGCCGCGCATAGCGCCGGATAAAGGCGTCGATGCACATCCGGTATCCCTCTTTATCATGCAGGAGCGTCGTGATGTCCCTGAACTGGATACCCGCCTTGGGGAAATCGGGGATGGTCCGTATTTTCGATTTGATGATTTCTTCAATTTTCTTGTTCATTCAGACCTTCATGTTTCGTATTAATCATACAGCCAGCACCTTAAATCCCCCGGCGGGGGACTCCTGGGCCCTTCGTACTCAAGCACCCCGCCAAGGGGGCTGGGGGGCCTTGTTAAATCAGTTCACTAAAACTTCACTTCCGCCTTGATGTACACGTTATTGTTGGGCGTCGGGTCCTTTTTGGTTATATCATGGAAGCCCAGGTACGGGCCCGCCTGGTAGCGTATCGTTTCATAGTACAGGACCATCCTGAAATACTGGCTGAACTGGTAGCCGACGCCGCCTCCCAGCACCAGGGTCACATGGGCCTGCCTCATGTTGCCGGCCAGGCTCGAGAACTCCTTGCCCCAGGAGGCGCGTCCCAGAATCAGCACGCCGGCCGGCGTGACGGCGCCCAGGTTGACGTTGAACCACGCGTCTATCAGGTAGTACTTGAGCTTGTGCCGGACGGACATGTTCACGAAGTAGGGAGCCAGGGCGGCATCGTACCAGTAGGATCTGGAATTCTGCATTTCAGGCATGAAGAAGTTCAGGCCCAGCTTGAGGACATCGCTGTACCACGCGGCGCCGACGCCGTAATAGCCCCGCCGCTCAACGCCCCGGTAAATAATCGACGTCGTGCCCGAGCCGTCTATCTTGTTTTTGTTGGTATCTTCCCACCGTCCGTAAAAATTCACGTAGAGTTCCTTGATATAATCAACGGGGTTGACGGAAACCAGGAGGGTATGTGCTTTGCCGCCGTAACGTTCGTTGTTGTCGGATTTCGCGCCCTCGCCGTTGGTGATCGCATACTCCAGGCTGACAAGGTTAAAGAGGCTCAGAGAAACCAGGCCGCCAAGGTCGGCGGAATCGTCGAAGCTTTTGCCGTTGAGGACCAGCTTGGAATTGTTGAGGTAATTGGGCCCGATCCAGCGCAGGTCGCTCAGCTTGTCCGTTATGCCGATGACCGGGGTCGCGATCTTCCCCAATTGGGCCTTCACGATCACGGGCCCCACCGGCGTGGCAAAGTTCTTGTAAAGCTGAACAAAGCCGTATTTAAGGAAAATCAGGTCGGCGGTGGAGGTGTCGATGTCGGTGGTGATCTTCAGGCTGAATATATCCCCCAGCTGCTTCTTAATGGTGAGATAGCACCGCTGCATGCGGAAGGTGTTCTCGTTTTTCTTGTAATTGTAGCGCTCAACCGGCGTCAGGTCCGTTGGATCGCCGGAAAGATAATAGGCGTCGGTTAGAACTCCCCAGCGGGCGACCTTGCCCCAGGTCGTGCTTCCCGTGTACTTGAAGCCGCTGAAATAGGCCCATTCCAGGTACATGAGGGCGGACAGGTCGACATAGAGTTTGCTCGGGTCTTTTTCACCGGCATCGGCCTTTTTCTCCGCATCAACAGCCTGCTGTTTGTCCTTATCGGGCTTCGGTTTATCGGCCTTTTCCTGCGACAGGGCCGGCAGTGCCGATATCAGAAACGCAACGGAAACCAATAAGCCCACAATCCTTTTCATATATGTCCTCCCCGAATAGCTCATTCCGAATTAGTAATTAATGACTGGCAGTAACGCGCATCGCCTTTATCCTGCTAACATTGCGCGAATCAATCATTTAATGCATGTCTTTTTTTTTCAAGCAGGAAACACCTCAAAATTCAATATCTTTAAAAATATGCTGCGACCATGCCGGGAATGCACACGCACAATCCGCTTCAACCATGGTCAGTCAAAGGATCACGCAGGGATGAAAAACCAATTTATTTGTATCGCATGAAAAAATTGTTGTAACATTATTTCCAATACTATAACAGATCGTATCGTCATTAAACGCGCCGCATGCAGCAAGGGAGAACACCATGATAAAACACCGTCTGCCTGCCGTCCTGGCTGGAGTCGCAATCGCATCCGGAGCCTTGGGCGCCGAACTCTTTCCGGGCGAACCCGCCAGGGTGTCCCCGCTGAAAAAGCATAACCAGAATTCACCGGTCTACGAGCTGCAGAAAACATTCCAGAACATTTACGAGCAGTATAAAAACAGCGTCGTCTTCATCAGCACGGAGAAAACGGTCAATACCGCGCGCCGGGACCCCTTCATGGACGACCCCTTTTTCAGGGAATTCTTCGGCAGGCGGCAGCCTGCCCCGGACACGCAGAAGCGCCGCGGCCTCGGGACCGGCTTCATCATATCTGAAAGCGGGTATATCTGCACCAACCACCACGTTGTCGCCGCCATGGACTCGGTCACGGTCCGCGTCAACAACAAGGACTACACCGCGACCCTGGTCGGTTCAGACCAGCTGACCGACATCGCCCTCCTCAAGATCAACGACAGCGGCAGGTTCACGCCGGTCTACTTCGGCAACTCGGACAGCGTTAAGGTCGGCGACATGGCCATTGCCATCGGCAACCCCTTCGGCCTGGACAAGACCATAACCACGGGCGTGATCAGCGCGACGGGCCGCCATGTATACAACGACATGGGGGTCTCCCACATCCAGACCGACGCTTCCATCAACCCGGGAAACAGCGGCGGCCCCCTCATCAACATCGACGGCGAGGTCATCGGCGTCAATCGCATGATCTATTCCAGCACCGGCGGCAGTCTGGGGATCGGCTTCGCCATACCGATCAACACGGCCAGGGACACCCTGATACAGCTACAGAAATATGGGAAGGTGAAGCGCGGCTACATCGGGGTCCAGATATCGCCCCTCACCCCGGAATTCGCCAGGGAGCTCGGGCTTCAGAAACCCGAGGGGGCCCTGGTGGGCGCCGTTGAAAAGGACGGACCGGCTGAAAAGGCGGGACTCAGAATCAGGGACGTCATCACCCGGATAGACGGGAAGGCTGTGCGAGACTTCAACGACCTGCTGGGCATCGTCAGCAGGTCGGGAATAGGAAGGAACATCCAGATCACGGTCTGGCGGGATAAAAGCGAAATCAACGTGTGGGTTACGGTACAAGAGCGGCCGTAAGGCGGGGGAACTCAGAGTTCCCCCACGTTCTCATAATCGGCTTCATCATGGGCGGGTCTGCCGGTCATGGCCCTGTCATCCGGCGTCCCTTCCCGTTCGGGACCTGATGACGTGCCCCCCTTCTTCCTCCCTTCCGGTTTCACTTCTTCCTCTTCGGCATCGGGGATCATCCTGTTCTGTATGCGGTAGAGCATCTCCTGCGTGCTCATGCTTTTCCATTTTTTCGCCGTGTCGATATTGGCGCCGCGGGGATAGTTGTTGATGTAAATCTGGAACTCCCTGGCGGCGAGGTCGAATTTCTTCATCAGGAAATAGGCGTATCCCTTCCTGATGCGGGCGGCCTCGTCCTTGCCGCTGTCGTAGTTGTTCAGGACCCTGTCGTAATAATTGATGGCGGAGCCGTACCGGTGCATGGCAAAGTAGCACTGGCCGATCCAGTACAGGCTGTTTTCCGTGAAGCCGCTCTCCGGGAAATGGCTCAGGACCCTTTTAAAATAGGAAATGGCCGCGGTATACCTGCCGGCGCGGTAGTTCTGATGGCCGGACTGGTACACCTGGTGAAGATAGGCGCTCTTGACGTCATCCGCGTACTGGCTGAAATTGCCGTAATACTTGAGGTAGTATTCATACAGGTTGTACGCCATGTCGTCTTCTCCCAGGCGCTTGTACGCCCGCGCCTTGCCCAGCAGCGCCTCCTCGTTTTCCCCGTTCTCGGTCAGGGCTATGTCGAACATCCGCTTCGATTTCTCAAGCTCCCTCATCTGCAGGTAGGTGTGGCCCAGCTCCGTGTAGACCCTGCTCCTGAAGTCGCGGTTTTCGGAATGATGGAGCAGGCCCATCAGATCGTAGATGCCCTCCTCGGTGTACCGCTTCATTACCTTGAGGCGGGCGATCCTTGCCTTGATCTCCCGGGCGAACCCCTCGTCAATGTTCCTGGCGTTCTTCAGGATATACACGTACTTGAGGTACGCGAGACGGTTCAGGTTCATTTTCTCATAGGCCTGGGCTATGTTGAAGTATGCCTCGGATTCGGCCCTGGTGCCTGGATAGCGGGCGATCACCTTCGAAAAGATATTTATCGAGTCATTGACCGCTTCCCGCGACCCCCGTTCATAAATCAGCTTACCCTCGGTGAGGAGTTCCTGCGCTTCGCGCTCGTGCCTGACAAAGCGGTCATAATAGGCGAAAACGCCTATTCCCACGACAACCAGCACCGCGCCCACTACTATCCCTTGTTTCATCATATGCCCTCGATTAGTATTCCTTGTATTAATGGTTCCTGATACGCGCCAGAGCGAAGGCGGTCCAGAAATCCGCGTCTTTCGGAAAATATTTCTTAACGTCGGCAAGAAGCAGGAAGTCCAGCGACCTGCGGTATCGTCCCAGCTCGATATGGGACCTTCCGATAAAAAGCCTTCCCTTCGCCACCGCCGTCTCATCGGCGCCGGCCTCGATAAAATCGGACAATTCCTTGATCGCCTCCTTGTACCTGCTCCGGAAGAACGTCCTCTTGAGAATGCGGTCGATATCGTCAGGTTCGGCGGTCTCGATCTTTTCTTTTTTCCTTTCTGTCTTCTGTTTCTTTTCTTCCTTTATTCTGACAACAACAGCGGTCCGGGTTATGTTAACGCCGGGGACCAGCTCGTGAGACGACAGGTCCGTGCCCGCCCCGGGGAGCAGGCCGTAAAAATAACGCCCCGGCGGCACCGCCGCGTCCCTGTAGCTGCCGTCGCTGATATTGACCGTGCGGAGCACCTCGCTGCTGGCGACTTCGCTCCCGTTCCTGTGCTGTCTCTCGGACCTGAAAAGCCGGAAATTAGCGTCGCCGGGACCGGTGAAGTCCCACGTGACAAGGACGCCGCCCTCTTCCGGACTGGCGCCGATCGTCCTGATTTTGTTCTCTTCGACCTTGCGCGCGGTGACCATGGCCCCGGTCGTGGTGTAGTTCCTGTCCGGCATAAGGGTCATATTGTCCTTCCCCTTGAGGGCCTTCACGGTGACCGCGTAGAAATAGGGGACATCGGTCGCTATCCCTTCATCGATGTATTCGCTTATATCAACCAGGGTATCGAGCTTCTCCGATTCCTTGAGACGCTCAGCGGTGTTGATCACCTGCCTGGACCGGTACACGGTGTAAAAAAGCGCCGTTTTATCCGCCCTGTCCCAGGTCAGGCGCACCTTGAGGTCCTGCGTCTCGATGGCGCGTATATTGGACACCATGGGAAGCTGCTCTTCCGCTCCGATAACAAGGGGGGAAGTCATGAAATTGGAACCGGCCCGCAGATCGATGGCATTGCCCGTGATGCCGGCCTTCGACAGTACCACGTAATAATGGCTGCCGGGTGTGCATTCGGGATCCAGTATCGAGTTTTTTTCCGCCCCCTTCACCGTCTGGACCACCCGCGCCTTGTGGACTTTTTCGGCCGTGTCTATGACCTCGCTTGACGCGGCCACGACATATTCCCCCGTCATTTTCGGGGCCAGGTCCCAGGTGACCCTGATGGCGCATTTTGATCCTTCGGCCTCCTGGACCATTTCGGCCTTAATGTTCATCGCTATATCGGATACCTTCTTTTCCTCAACGGGCTTTTTTTCCTCTTCTTCATCCGCTAAGAACTGGGAATAAAGGCTCACCCCTCCGGTGAGGCTTATCAGAATAACAACAGGCGCGAGCCACATCAGTTTCAGTATCTTTTTCTTACCCATTGATGTATTCCCCTTGGCTATAATTTGACCGGCCATCATCTTTCTGAAGATAAAGACCGGGGGCTTTGGTTTCCGGTTTAGCATTAATCCGGGGCAAAACGCCGGTTTTGCGGCAGGATTAATATACTATTTTTTATATTTTCGGGAAAAAAAATATATATCTTTATATTTTTATTTGTATTCTTATGTCCAAAAAGGGCAATGGAATAGTGATCTCGTGGAGGCGCAGAGGCGCAGAAAATTACATTCTGAAGGCGTTGCTTGTCATGACTTGTCATTTCGAACCCCGGAGGGGTGAGAAATCTTTCCCGGCGGTGAGGTCAGGATTTCTCAGTCGCCCGCGCTTTTTCGAAATGACAGTTCTGCGCCCCTGCGTCTCTGCGAAAATTATTGTATTTAATGACAAAGTTAATGATTATCCATACTATTTTCATTATTTATTAATTATACGGGTTTTAAAGAAAAAATGTCGGACATCGATTTAAAGATACGAAGCAGGGACATCGGAACGCTGCTGAAAATGATAAAAAACAGCAATCCCGACATTGACCTGGCCGTCATCCAGAAGGCCTACCTGTTCGCCAACGTCGCCCATGAGGGCCAGCAGCGCCTCAGCGGGGAGCCTTATATCGTCCATCCGCTGGAAGTGGGCATAATCCTTGCCGGCTTCAAACTTGACACCGACACGATCGCCGCCGCCCTTCTCCATGACACGGTGGAGGACACCGGAACCACCCTGGACATGATAGAAAAGGCCTTCGGCGAGGAAGTGGCCCGCCTGGTGGACGGCGTCACCAAGATATCGTCCATCAAGAGCAGGACCAAGGCCACGGCCCAGGCCGCCACGCTGCGGAAAATGCTCATCGCCACCGTCAAGGACATCCGGGTCATCATCATCAAGCTGGCGGACAAGCTCCACAACATGAGGACCATCATGTTCCAGCCGCCCGAGACCCAGACGCGGGTGGCGAAAGAGACCCTGGACATCTACGCCCCCCTCGCCCGGCGCCTCGGCATGTCCAAGATATCCAGCGAACTGGAAGACCTCGCCTTCCGCGTCCTCGAACCAGTCGCGTACAACGAGATCAGGAACAACATCGCCCAGCGCGACACGGAGCTTGAAGAATACCTGGAAAACGTCAGGAAGATCCTGGGCGAGCGCCTTGCCGCCCTCAATATCCGCGCACGGATCACCGGCCGCGCCAAGCACTACTACTCCATCCACAAGAAGATACAGGAGCAGGAGAAACCCTTCGAAGAGATTTACGATATCAGGGCGGTCAGGATCATCACCGACGAGATCAGGGACTGCTACGGCGTCCTGGGGGTGGTCCACACCCTCTGGTCCCCCATCATCAAGCGGTTCAAGGACTACATAGCCGTGCCGAAGTCGAACATGTACCAGTCGCTGCACACGACCGTAATCGGCCCCGACGGGCACCGCCTTGAGGTGCAGATCCGCACCGAAAAGATGCACGCGACCGCGGAGATGGGCATCGCCGCCCACTGGCTCTACAAGGAGGACCCCAGCGTCATCAAGAAGGACTACAAGAACCTGACGTTCCTCAAGGACATCACGGAATGGCAGACCGACGTCCAGGACACGCGGGAGTTCATGAAGAGCCTGAAGATGGACCTCTACGACAACGAGATCTTCGTGTTTTCTCCGAAGGGAAAGATTATCAAGCTCCCCAAGGGAGCCACGCCGATCGACTTCGCCTACGCGATCCACACGGAGATAGGCCATGCCACCATCGGCGCCAAGGTCAACTCCCAAATCGTCCCCCTCAAGGCCAAGCTTAAAAGCGGCGACATAGTGGAAATCATGACGAGCAAGAAGGGCCATCCCTCCGAGTCATGGCTCAAGCTCGCCATATCCCCCAGCGCGCGGAACAAGATCCGCCAGTGGCTGAGAAGACAGCTTGAATCCGAGACTAAGTTCGAAGAGGAAGGGGAAAAGCAGAAGGACGAAAAACAGGCAGAGGCCCCGGCACCCCAAGACGACCAGATCAGGCTCAAAAGCACGCCCCGGAAAAGGCAGAAGCAGACCGGCATCACCATCAACGGCGCCACCAACATCCTCATCCGGCTTTCGCAGTGCTGTCAGCCGATACCGGGCGACGATGTCGTGGGCTTCATAACCCGCGGCAGGGGCATCACCGTGCACAAGAAAAGCTGTCCCTCCCTGAAGCGCCTGAACCATGAGCAGGAACGATTCGTGAACATCAAGTGGGAAGGGAGTCCCGACACCTTTTATCCGGTCAAAGTGGCGGTGGAAGGCATCGACCGCCCCAACCTCCTCAAGGACGTCGCCGACGAGATAGCCCTGGCGAAGACGAACATCGTGAAAGTCGAGGCGCGCGTGGAAGAAGCGGACCACGCCGTGTTCAGGTTCATCCTCGAGGTCAGGAGCAACGACCACCTGAAGGAGATCATGGCCAGGCTCAAGAACATCAAGAACATAACCAACGTGTACAAACTGAACGAAAAAGTTGTCCTCAAGTGAACCATGAACATACTGCTCGGCTCCTCATCCCCGCGGCGCAAATCGATACTGGCCGGACTGGTCGATGGCTTCCGCGTCGTCAACCCGTCCATAGACGAGGTGCCCCTGCCCGGTGAACCCCCGGAAACCTTCGCGACGCGCATAGCCGGGGAGAAATGCCGCGCCATACTGGAGTCCTGCACCGGCGGGGACTTCCCGCTCCTCATCATAACCGCGGACACCATTGTCACCATCGACGGGCATGTCATGGGAAAGCCCGACGACTTCGACCACGCGGTGTCGATGATATCGAAGCTGAGCGGCCGCACGCACCAGGTCATCACCGCCGTCACCCTACTCGCGGCGGAACGGCAGGAGGGGCCGCACCGCACGCTGACCCGCCACGAGACGACCGGGGTCACCTTCAAAAAGTTGGACCGGGACGGCATTGTAAACTACCTGAACACGATCGAGTTCCGGGACAAGGCCGGAAGCTACGCTTTCCAGGAACAGGGCGGGCTCATCGTCGACGGGTACCAGGGATCGGCATCCAACATTATCGGGTTTCCCCTGCGCCTTTTTTTCTCGATGCTGGGGGAGCTCGGTATACTCGACAGGGTCCTGCGCCTGAAAATATATTGACTTTCGCGGCCTTACCTTTAGTATACGGGTCGGGCCAGTGCCCCAGGCCCTCCAAGACCCCCGGTGGGGCCTTTTACAGGGAACCGGAGATAATTCAAGAACCCTGCCGGGGAGGGGGCTCATGGTCACGCGCCATCATCAGAATTCGCGCCGAGGTATCCGATGAAAAAACGAAAACAGTATATCATTGACAAAGGCTTCCAGCTGCGACACACCTTTTCGATAATCGGCATCGTGAGCGTCATCACCGCCGTCATCCTCGTTGCCATAACCGCCAGCGTCGTCTATAACAACAACAAGCTGACGGAAAACAACACCAAGATCACCAACATTTACGAGATAGAAAACAGTATCTTCGTTTCGCTGTCGTCCCTTCCCGAAGCGGTGAAAGACCCGAATTTAAAACAGGCCCTCATCCAGAACGCGAAAAACCATGACCGGAACATGGAGACCCTGAACCGGATAATCGCCTTCAACACGACCATAATACGGTACAACAGGATCCTCCTGGCCTCGATCCTTGCCATAATACTCGCGGAAAGCATAGCCCTGTACATCATCCTCATAAGGAAAACGCACCGCATTTCAGGGCCCATATACGTCATATCGAACTTCATGAAAGACATCATCGCGGGAAAGGACCCGAAGCTCAGGCCCCTCAGGAAAGGTGACGAATTGCAGGACTTCTACGACCTGTTCCAGAACATGGTCAAGGCCATCCGTTCGCGCGGGCACCACACGTCGTGATACCGGGGCCCGGACCATGACCGACTCCATCCAGCCCATCATCAGAAAAGCCAGGGAGCTCGCCTCAACCATCAGGGAGCACGGGATAGCCATCCGGTACCACGAAACCCTCTCGAGGATCGGCAACGACCGGGCGGCACAGCAACTCTATGCGAGGCTGATCGCCATGGGCAAGGAGATCAACGACCGCCTTTCCGCAGGCGGCCCCATCGAGCGGCAGGAATCGTCGGAATACGAAATGATGCAGAAGGAACTGGAGCAGAACCCGCTGGTCAAGGAATACATCCAGACCCAGAGGGAGTACCTGGACCTGTTGAACAAGGTGATAGAGAAAATCAAAAACCCGTCGTAAACGCCCTCCCGTCAATACACAAATTTTCCTTTCTCGTACAGGAGCATATTTTTCCCGCCTGCCAGGCGAGCGGTCACCGTTTTTTCCTCGGTGTTCACCAGGTCCCAGTGAAGGGCTGATTCGTTGTAACCGAGCTTCTTTTTCGCGGCCGCTGTCAGGGTCGCGGGATTGCCGGCAAAGGTGTCGGAATAGGAATTGCCGATCGCGACATGGCAGTTCCCGCTGGGCCCTCCGAAATTCTCGTCAAAGAGGGTGTCGGCCATGAAGCGGTCGATGCGGGAAAAACGCCGGTCGGTGAGGGAAAACTCCCCGACGCGGCATGCGCCGCGGTCCATGGCTATCATTTTCCTGAGGAAGGCCTCTCCCTGGACCGCGCGGGCCTTCACTGCAGAACCGTTTTTGAATTCGAGGCGCACCCCCTTGACCAGGTTGCCGCTCCGGTACGAGGGAAGGTTCGCGTAATAGGTGCCGCTGGTGCCGCGCCAGTCCGGCGATGTGAATATTTCGAAAGAGGGGATATTATGGCCGGAAAGGCCGAGGAAGCGCCGCTTCTCCCCCAAAGTTATGGACAGGTCGAAGGATTTTGACTCAACCCTGATTGTCCTGATCGCAAGGCTTTTCAGCCATTTTTTTATTTCCATTGAATTGGCATAGATTTCCTTCCACCGGGCCACCGGGTCCCTGTCGTTGAGGAAGCAGGCCTTTATGATCTGGTTCGCATATTCCCTGATGGAGATCCCGGCGCGCCGGGCGGGCTCCTCCGTCGGATAGGTGCAGAGGGTCCATCCTACCAGCCCTCGCTCTTCGCGCCGCTCCATGATCCGTCGGAGGTTCCGCGCCGCGACCATGGCCTCGTTAATCCTTTTCGGGTCAACATCCCTGAGGTGCGTCAGCGACTCGGGCGCGGACAGGAAGATAGTGCCGTTTATGTTCGAAAAAAAACTCTTTTCCCATTCGCCGATGAATTTTCTCTGGCGCGGGTCCGTGCAGGTATAGAAATCCTTTTCCATCACGGGATTCACGAGCCCCCGGAGCACCACGATCCATTTACGATGCAGGAGCTTCCGGTACAGCGCTTCCGCAAGTGCTATCGACGGCTGCTGGTACCGGAGCAGTATGACGTCATAGGGCCTGAAAGGCTTCGTGCGGGCCGTTTCAAGGCCCCAGATCAGGACATCGGCATATTTTTCAATTTGGCTTGCACTCAACATTATGATTACCCTCAATATTATTTATTTCATATGACACGCTGCGGTAGGCGGGGTCACGTGACCCCGCCTACCGCAGCGTGATGATCGTAGCACCCCAGTTGGGGCCGTCGTTCCGGAACTCCGCAACGTCCGGGTGGCCCTCCAGCAGTTCATACACGCGCCTCTTCTTGGCCGATATCCCCTTGCCATGGACCAGGCGTATCTTCTTCAGGCCCTTTGCGGCGGCCTGCCTGATAAATTCCCGCACCACGTCATCGGTCTCCCGGGGCTCGAAGAAATGGAGGTCGCATTCGTATCCGAAATCGATGTCGCTGTAGTCCTGTTCCGTCACGGCCAGCGGTCCTATGTTTTTTTCCACCCGGCGAAGAACATTCCCGCGCCGGCGAGTGCAATGAGGGGACAGATGATATAACTATTTCTGCTGTTTGACGAAAGGGGGGCCCTATATTCGGCAACTGATCCCGAACACCAGTGTTTAACCTCAAGAGACGCCGGCGTGATGCCGGTAAGAGCTCCAACGGCCGTTATCGGATCCCCCCTTCTCAGTCCTTCATGGCGGACCGGGTCATCGTTCGGAGTTTTTTCTTCGGTATTTACCGCTTTCTTTCCTTCCGGCAGCGTGCAGACAAATTTAGAATTGAAGATCATCCCTCCCCTGTCCTGGAGTAATTTTATTCCACTCCATACCTGTATCCCCGATGTTATAATAATTCAAGATTTTTTTAATGTCCGTCGCCACAATCACTCCGGACCCGGGCACGGAAAAAGTAGTGGACAGGGATGCTTATATTCCTGTAATCCTCAAGGGTTCTGCCGCCATCAGCCTTCTTCCGCATGGGGACAGCCGGATAACGATAGATCGAGAAAGGAAACGCAGCCCATGAAGACCGAATACACCTTCTGCAGAATATGCGAATGCCTGTGCGGCCTCAAGGTGACCCTCGACGGAAACCGCGTGGTGAAGATCGAACCCGACAGGGAACACGTTGCCACCGAAGGCCATGCCTGCGTGAAAGGGCTCAAGCAGCACCGGATCTACGAGTCCCCGGACCGGCTGCGACATCCCCTGAAGCGCGAGGGCTCCGAATTCAGGAGGATATCGTGGGAGCAGGCCCTGGGGGAGATCGGCGGAAAGGTCAGGGCCCTGCGGGCGGCCCACGGGCCCGACTCGATCGGCATGTACGTCGGCACCGCCACCGGCTTCGACATGCTCCATCCCGCCTTCGCCCAGGGGTTCATGACCGGCATCGGCACGAAGCAGATGTACTCGCCGCACACGCAGGACTGCGCCAACAAGTTCGCCGTGGCCCACCACCTCTACGGGTTCCCCTTCACGCAGCCCTTTCCCGACATCGCCAACACGAAGTTCCTGGTCATTGTCGGGGGAAACCCGGCAATCTCGAAGTTCAGCTTCCTGCAGCTCCCTCATCCGATGAAAAAGCTGAAGGCAGTAGTCGAACGGGGCGGCCGCGTCATATTCATAGATCCCCGCCGCACCGAATCGGCCAGGATGGCGGGCGAACACGTGTTCATCAGGCCCGATACGGACGTTTTCTTTTATCTCTCGTTCCTAAGGGAGATATTCGCGAGGGACGCCATAGACCGGGAAAAGACCGCCGCCTTCATGGAGGGCCTTGACCGTCTGCGCGGCATCGCCGAGCCGTGGACCCCCGATCGCACCGCGGAAGTCACCGGCATACCGTCAGGGACCCTGCGCGACATCGTGAGCGGCTACCTGGCCGCCGACGGGTCCGCCCTCTATTCGTCCACCGGGGTCAACATGGGCCGCAACGGAGCCCTGGCCTTCTGGCTTCAGGAAGTCATTAATGCTATAACCGGGAACCTCGACCGCTTCGGCGGGACCCTGGTCGGACGCGGCATCGTTCCCTTCGAGCAGATAGGCAGAAAGCGCGGCTTGCTTTTGCGGAAGGACCGCTCGCGCATCGGCGGATTGGCGTCGGTGAGCGACTGTTTTCCCGGCGGGGTTCTGGCCGACGAGATACTGACCCCGGGCCCGGGACAGCTCCGGGCCCTCTTCTGCACCGGCGGCAACCCGCTCAACACCATGGCCAATTCGGCGCGCATCAGCGGAGCCTTTAAGAAACTCGACCTGCTGGTGTCGGTGGACATCTTCCTGAACGAGACCGCGTCCCTCGCCCACTATGTGCTGCCGGTCACCCCGTTCTTCGAAATGGCGGGCATTCCCTTTATCTTCCCCATCTTCTGCGGGCTGCAGCACCGGCCTTACCTGCAGGCGACGCGGGCCGTCCTCAAGCCCGACGGCGAGCAGCGCCACCCCATGGAAGTTTACACCGCCCTGGCCCGCGCCTGCGGGGCGCCGCTTTTCGGCTCCAGGGCAGTCCAGGCGGTGATGGACCTTAACATGAAGGCGCTCCGCTCGAAGCTCTTCAGCGGCATCGCCCTCACCCCGGAGCGCATGCTGGGCCTTATCCTGCGCTCCGGCGGCCAGCCTGGGTTCAGAAAGCTCCTTCGCCATCCCCACGGCATGCTCCGTCCGCCCCATCAAGAGGGGTCGTTCCTCGGCAAGAGGGTCGTCACGGAGAACGGCAAAGTCAACCTGGCGCCGGGGCATTTCATTGAGAGAACCGCCTCGCTGGACGGGGTCTATGCCGATGAGCTTAAAAACCGGGGCATGCTGAAGCTTATCACAAAACGGGCGGTCCGCACCCACAACTCCTGGATGCACAACCTCGAGGAATTCGTCGCCGGGGACAACAACACCAACTATCTCTACATGCACCCGGCAGACGCAGAAAACGCGGGCCTGGCGGAGGGTGAATATGCCGACGTGTCATCCGCAACGGGGACGGTGCGGGTCCCGGTAAGGTTCCTTGAGGAACTGATGCCGGGCACCGTGGCCCTGCCCCACGGCTGGGGCCACCAGCCTGCGCGGGGATTATCGGTCGCGGCCGCGACCCACGGAGTCAACGTGAACATTCTCGCCGCAGACGGGCCCCGCAACCTTGATCCCCTCTCGGGCATGGCCCACCTTACCGGCATCCCGGTGACAGTGAAGCCGGCGGAAGGGCCCCATGATCCCACGAGCTGGTCCGGGATATCAGAAACAAAATGATTTTGCCTTTACCAGGGCGGGGGGTGACCCGGAGGCGGGTCGGGCATGTGATAGGGGGGCCTTGGCACGAAGCCCCCCCTATCAACCCCCCGCGTGCCGCCTCAATCGCCGGCGGAGGCTTCGGGTGAACTCGTCGAACCGGCTTCGCCGGATTCGACTCGGGCATCCACCCTTGTTAGGTTTGTCCGCCTGCCGGCGGACGTTTTGAGGCCTGTTTTTAGAGAATGTACGAGATTATGCTTTTATGACTGAAAATGTCATTGTTTTAGAAAGGATGATGGCAGTAAGAGCCTAACGCCTTTCGCTCCGGAAGGCCCATCCTGGGCCATACTCGCGACGCCGGGCCTCGTGCCCGGCGACTCGTTTATCCAGGTTACTGCAACCACCCGCGACAAGGATGTCGCGGGAGGCGCGAGTCTGCGGGAGGCTGCATACGAGCGCCGAGCATAGTAAGTATCTCCTGAATAAAAAGCCAAGCCAGTCGCGGCGCCTGAGCGACCCGGAGGGGGGAGCGCGAAGGGGGGAGGCCGGGGAGGCCTTCCCCCTCGCACAAACCCCGCCCCGGTCCGGGGCGAATTCCCCTGCCCTGATCAAGGGCAAAAATGATAAATCAATTCCCCGTAATGACATGGGGAAAAATTTATAATTTTTAAAAAAATTTTAATATTCCGCGGTGTTATCCGTATACCCTTCAAACCAACTCAAGGAGCTGTGCCATGCAAAACTACCAAACAGTAACCATCGAAGGGAACGCCACGAGGGACCCGGTGATGAAGAAAACCAAGACCGGCAAGAACGTGTGCTCGTTCTCCCTGGCGATGAAACACTACTCGAAGGATGACGTTGACCCGCAGGTTTCCTACATCGACGTGGAGACATGGGAAAAACTCGCCGAGATATGCTCGACCGGCGTCACCAAGGGGAGGCGCGTCATGGTGGCGGGGACCCTGCGCCAGGAGCGGTGGGAGGGAACCGACGGAAAGAAACGGTCCCGCATCAAGGTCATCGGCAAGGAGATCCGTTTTATCGAATCGTTCAGGAAGCCGGAGGGAACACCGGAAAGAAAGTCGGCCTGATCGCGCGGTCCGGTCCGGGGTGCCGTTGAGAGCGGCATCCCGGATTGCGCCTTTGATTGCTGATTCAGAAGCTACCGCTTTGAGATCGCCTTTTCAATGCCTTCGACCAACTGCCCGGCATATTCATCTATATCCCCGATCTCATTGCGGGAGACCCTGAAGCCTATGGCGCCCTCATGGCCCCCGCCGTTAGTGAGGGAAAAAATCTTCAGCACCTTTCGGAGATCGAAGGTCTTGAACCTCTGGCCGCGCCTCAGCCGGAACTGCACGAGACCGGACGCGCCGGAATCGTCATAAACGACGAGGCCCAGGTGCCCGCTCTCCTCGGCGAGATGGTCCGCGACGGAGCGCGTGACCGAGACGATGGTATCGCTGTCGAATTCGCCGTACAGGTAGTCCATGTCCTCCCTGTTCAGCACGGCAGACCCGACGGATTTCGAGAATTTTTTCTTGCTGTAGATGTACCGGAAACAGCGGTCCTCGACGGCGGACAGCCGCTGGATCTCGTGGAACACCTCGTCCTTGTTCATGAAGTTCGTCTCCTTCGTCGTTTCCTTGAGAAGGAGGGCGTTGTAGATGTTGCTGAAGATGTCATAGTACCGCTTCTGGCGCTTTGACTTGATATACTGGCCCATGTTGGTATCGCCCACGATGCCCGTCAGCACTGAAAGTATCACGTTCCGGGAAAGGGGATTGCTGATATTGTAGCGCCTGAGAACATCCGTTTTTTTCGCCAGCTTCATGGCGATCAGGCCCACCAGCTCGCTGGACGACGTCGCCTCGGTCACCAGGCGGTATCCCACGTCGCCTATATACATACTGTCGGCTCCCAGGTGGTGGTCTATCTCGATCTTGAGTATTTCTTTCTTGTGGAGCAGCTTTTCGATGCCGGGATTAAGGTCAATCATAGACGGCTTCGGCGTGTCGCACACCACGATGGCGTCAACGGTATCATCGATGGTGCCCATTGATTCAGAACAGCTTATGGCGTTATGCCGGCAGATGTCCAGGAGGTACTGGAAATGCTCGTGCATTGATTCGCTTATATAGACATCGGCCTTCTTGGAGAATTTGCCCACGATGAGGGCACAGGCGACCATGGACCCGATGCAGTCCTCGTCCGGGTTCTGGTGTCCGAGAAACAGGAAATGGCTCTTTTCCTGGAGGGCATTGATGATGTTATCAACGATCCTGTTTTTCTCGTAGATGGTCGGTATTGACTTTTTATTCATACTCCCGGCTTATCGCCCGCCGCGCGGTTACGATCCCGCGCTGGCGACCCTGTTGCGCCCCCCCTCCTTTGCCCGGTACAGGGCCTGGTCCGCCATTTCCTTCAGCTTCTTGACGTCATCGGCGTGCGCAGGGAAGGAGGCGACGCCGGCGCTCATTGACAGTTTCTTGACCGGCCCCCGGTACTGCTCCAGCAGGTCATGCTCCCCCAGGTCCACGCGCACCCGGTCCGTGATTTCAAAGGCCGTTTCCAGCGCCGTTTCGGGCATGAGCACCGTGAATTCATCGCCGCCGAACCGCGCCAGGATATCGCTTTCGCGCAGGTGGCGGTTAAACACGCGCACGGCCTCCAGTATGCATCGGTCGCCCGCCTCATGGCCGTAGGTTTCATTGATTTCCCTGAAATAGTCCAGGTCGACCATCACCAGCGACAGCGGTTTACCGGTGTTCCTGGCCAGTTCAACCTGGCTGACCAAAGCGTCATCGAGGAACCGGCGGTTATAGGCTCCCGTGAGCTCGTCGGTTATGGCGCGGCGCCGCGCCGCCTCGCCCCAGTGCACCATGTCGGAGAGGAACTCCCCGGTGTCGCGCAGGCACTGCGCCGTGATGTTGAGCATCCGGTACATGATCTTGGTGGCGATGTCCGGATACTCCTCGATCATGCGGTAGAAATCCTTCTCGTGAAGCCCCAGCAGCGTGCTTTTCTCGAGGCTCCGGCAGGTGGCGGACCGCGGCGCGTTCTCGAAAATGGACATTTCGCCGAAGAAATTCCCGGCCCTGAACTGCGCGACCTGCCGTTCCCCGCCGTCGGGCAACTTGATGGAGCTGGTGACCGTGCCGCTTTTCACGATGAAAAGCTCGTTCCCCGCGTCGCCTTCCCGAAACAGCACCTCTCCCTCGTCTATCTCATGGGTGCTGAAAAGGCCGGCAATGCTGTTTATCTCCTCCGGTTTCAGGAGCGAGAAAATTTCAACCGTGCTGAGAAAATCAACTGGAGTACCCATACCCGTACGTGTCCTTGATGTTATGAATCGCTGCAGACGATGCGGTTGCCGCCGCGCTCCCGGGCCGCAAACATCCGCTTGAAGCACGTGTCCACCAGCTTCGCCGTGCCGCTGCCGTGCTCCCGGTATTCAGCGGCGCCGATGCTCACCGTGGTGGAGAACCCACCCCCGGTGATCTGGTCGAAATTCAGGCGTTCCAGCCGGGTCCGGAGATGTTCGGCGCAGCTCATGGCCTCGTCAAGGCGGGCGCCGGGAAGGACGACGGCGAACTCGTCGCCCCGGTACCGGGCGGCGATGTCCGTGTCCCTGATGTGGGACTTGATGCCGTAGGCGATAAGCTTCAGCGCCCGGTCACCGGCCTCGTGGCCGCAGCGGTCGTTGATCGCCTTGAAGCCGTCCGGCTTGATCATGATTATTGACGACACCGGGCCGAACTCGTCGATCTGACGGGGAAACTCCTCGTCGAGATACGTCCTGTTGCAGAGCCCCGTGAGCTTGTCGTAGTAGAGCTGTTCTTTCAGGTCGTTCACCCACTGGGATTTTTCGGAAATAAGACGGTTGGTGTCCCGGATCCTACCGGCTATGGCCGCCATCAGCTCATGGAGGATACGCGCCGATATGTCCGGATACCGGCCCAGCATGTCCTGGAACTTCATTCCCCGCGCCGGGAACACCAGCAGCACGGCGTCTGAATCCGCCCGGGCCGTTGCGTTCATCACCCTGTTCTCGAGGAGGTCCATTTCGCCGAAGGACTCCCCCGCGATGAACTGGGCTACATTCATGGTCTCGTTGTCATCGCGCTGCTTGGTAATGAGCACCTCACCCTGCCGGATCACGTACAGGCCATCGCTGTAGCTGCCCTCACGGAAGATGACATCGCCCCTGCGGTATGAGCAGAACTCGCTGTTCTGCGCCACAACGCCGAGATCCTTGTCGGCCAGAGTGGTGAAGATGCTCACCCCCTTCAGGAGGCCGATCCTGGCGTCCAGGTCGTTATCATGAGCGGTATCCATAATCAAACACAATCCTTACCAGGGGCCCCGGGCCGGGGCCGTTTCCGGGTTACAACGGGGAACGGGAACCGTAGTCCGGCTCCATTATGCGGAAACCGACGCCCAGTACAATAGTTTTTCTCCGGGCGAGCCGTTTTTTATCAGCGGCAAACGCTCGTCCCGCATGCCAGACGCAGCGCGAACGGCTACCGCATCCGGCGGTCCATCATTTTCATGTACCCCTTCACCATGGCGATCATCGCCCGGTCGAAATAGAGGGTGACCCTGTTGTTCAGCTCAAGGGCCTCCATGTAATCGGTCGTGTCGCCGTACATCTTGTCCATGACGAAGAGCCATATGTGGCGGCGCTGCAGCACCAGCGCCTTCAGGACCTGCTCGACGGGGATACCCGCCTCGCAGCGCTCCTTCCCCATCTTCCCGTATCGCTCCTCGATTTTCTCTTTGGAAAATTCCTTTGATATCCAGACCGAAAGGTCTTTATATACGAGATCGCTGAAGCGGTAGACGTCGTCCCGGTCGGAATTCCGATAGGCTTCCGTTTCCGGGTGTCTGAGGAGGTCGTTCATGAATATCTCGGTGATCTCTTCATGGCTCTCCTCGATAAGCTTTACGAATTTGTTCGCCAGGATGGTCTTCTTCGCGATAATGGTCTTTTTCATATGGAGTCTCCTATCAATCTTTTTTCGAGGCCCCCTAAATCCCCCTGAGGGGGACGTATATATCAATTAAGCCGAGGAAAGGCCTGATCGCATCTTTATTCTCACAAGCCCCCCATGGGGGGTTGGGGGGGATGGCCCCGGCACCTTAATTCTCCAGAATCGTTATCTCAACCCGCCGGTTGCGCTTACGGCCGGCTTCCGTGGCGTTGTCCGCGGCAGGCTCGCGGGACCCTTTCCCCTGGGTGACCACCTGCGTCTTTTTACAGGCGCCCTTCGCTATCAGGAAATCGGCCACGGCCATGGCCCTCTGTTCCGACAACGACTGGGACGTCTGCTCCTCGCCGACCCGCGCCGTGTGGCCCGTCACCAGGAAGTCCCGTTCGGGAAAGCCCTTCAGGATGCCGGCTATGCGGGACAGCTTCTCCTTTTCGGCGTCCATGAGCTCGGGTGAATTGGGAGGGAACTGGACGTTTTCCAGCACGATGGTGACGCCGTTCCTGTCCTTCCTGACCGCGGCATCGGCGATGCTGTCTTTCTTTATTATCGCATTGATGTCATCGGCAACCTTGTTTCGGTCAAGCTTCGGCGACTTCAGGAGGCGCCCGTCTGCCCTTCCCCGGTACTCCACCGTGGACGCGTTTGAAAGGAAGAATATGAAATCGAAATCCTCCTGGTATGAAAGGAACTGTCCGGCGGCGATGTCCCACCAGAAGAGCTGGGACGATATGCCGGTTATCTTCACCGGCACCGGCCCTGACGGAACGCCGTCGTACCGGACCTGGTGGAATATCGTAAAATCGACTTTCAGCACCGCGGTCTTAACTCCCTCCTTGACCTCGTCCCTGAGATAGGCATAATTCACCTTCACCGGGAAATGGAAGGCCTTTTCGATGCCGTAGCTCCGGCGGAAGTCATGGGCCTCCTCCGCGTCGCCGGTCCAGGCATCGCCCGGCTTGACCCCGCCGGGGAGAAAGCGGGGCACGTTGCGCACCACCGGCATGAAGTATGACGGGTCGATGGTAAACACGCCCAGCTCATCGCGCCAGAATTGTGACCGGTAGCTTTCCTTGAGGTAAAAGGAGTTGAACCTGCCCTGTATCGACTCGGACATCTGGAATTCGCAGTCGAGGCGCCCGGCCCCGCCCTTCACCTCCGCGGTTTCGACCGCGACCTTGTTGAGGATCAGGGAACGGTGCGACAGGACGCCGTTGATCAGCACGTCCTCGTCGACCTCGGTGACGATCCGGTACTTCTCGCCCGGCGCGTATTTAAACCGCAGCTGCCGCGTCGCGTAGCCGTCAGCGGCGGCGAGCGGCGCTCCCCAGAAAAACAGGGCAACGGCAACAATCGCTCTTCCCGGCTTCATTGGCTGTACTTCTCCACTTCTTTTTCGGTCCTCAGCATCAGCGCCATGGCGTACTCCGCGTGGGACCACATCAGGGGCGTCGCAAAGGATATGTGCCCGTTCACGCCGATTATCCGGCATTCTTCTTCTATGCGCCCGTAGGCGTTCCGCATATGGTTCAGCTCCTCCACGATATTATCGTAGGGGATATCGTCAACCAGTATATGGGGATCGAACTCCTTGTCGAAATCGCGGCCCGTGAGCCATTCCAGCTTCTTGAACTCGTAAAAGCGCTCCGGCGTCGTCAGGTGCTCGCACAGGTACCCTTCCTTGCTGCGGTACCCGTCGATGATGCCCATGATCTCGTTCCCCCGGGCGATGTCCCCCCGGTGAAAATAATACTGGGCCAGCATCGCCGTGTACTGCACCCATGGGCCGTTCCCGGCGTGGATGTGGGATTCCGGGTCCTCGATGAAGGGGAGGTAGCGCTGCAGCATCCCCAGCTCCGGGTCCCAGAGCATGTCCTCTATGAAGGCTATTGAATTGATGAAGGTCTCGCTGTCGGTGAAGTAATCATGGTCCAGGCCCGTGCCGAAAAAAAACGGGGACAGGAGCGTGATATCGGGCCTGAGGTCGATGGTGCCGTCCGGCTTGAGGCGGCGGATGTAGCGCCCCGACTGGGCGAATATCTTCTCCACCGTGGGCTGGAACCCCGCCCCGAGGTCCGCCTCATCGGCGAAGCGCTCCGGTATGCCGTAGGCGGCCCCGATCCGCTCCAGGAGGCGGTACATCAGCAGGTAGGCGTAATTGACCCAGATGGTGTACCCTTCCTCGATGGCCGATTCATGGATCGACGTTGTCGAATAAAAGAGGTGTATCTCCTTGCGGTAATAATTTTTCCGGGCGAACGACGCGCCCCTCTTTATCGCGTCGAAGTATTTCTCCACGCCGGGGATATCGACCTTCTTGATCTTCGCCGCCAGCAGGTACCGGCAGAGGATCGATACACCGTGGGCGACATTGTCCTCCTGCCGGTAAATACCCTTGTCCTCGCCGCGGATGCCGTACCGCTGTCCCCAGTAGCCGTCGGCCCGCTGGCAGTTCATGATGTACCGCGCGATCTCGCCGAGGAGCCGCAGCGCGATCTCGCCGGACTTGAGGCCGCTCGTGGCGAGGCGGAAGAGGAAGCGCGAGGCGCAGGCGCTGTCGCGCGGGTACACGTAGGGATAGCGCGATCCCGGGAGCGTCGCCATGAGGGCGCTCCCCTGCTCCGTGTCTATGGAGCACTGGGAAAGGATGTTCAGGTGCACGTTGACGTCGCGGTTCAGGTCCAGGAGCTTCCGGGTGATGATGGCGATGTTCGGGTTCTCAAGGGCGTCGCGCTGGTGCACCCGGCGCTGGTCGGAAACGTCGATCAGCTCCTTCAGCATGTGCAGGTCCTTATCGATGATTGAGAGGAAGTCCCCGCTCGATATCCTGACCATGTCGGTCTTCCTCGATGTGATGACCGTTGCGTTCCTCTTCTCGTCCGAGAGGAGCGACATCTCCCCGAAAAACTGGCCCTCGGACAGGATCGCGATGAGGCGGTCCTCATTCCCGTGGTGGCGGTAGACGTTGACCTCGCCGTCGCGGATGAGATAGAAGGCGTCCCCCGTCTCCCCCTCGGTGCAGATGGTCCTGCTTCCCGGCAGGGTGATGAGCTCCGCCTTGCTCAGCACCTCCTCGAAAAGCCGGTCGTTCATGTTGGTGAAGATGGGCACCCGCCGCAGGTCGTTCCTGAGCTGGCGGTCAATATAGCTTTTTTCCATGAGGGAGCGGACCACGCCGGACGACTCCATGAGCTTCCGGAGGCTCGGCCCGTCCATGGAAAGGGCGAAGACGAACTCGTCGGCGATGATGGTGCTTTCCCGGGGCTCCGACGTGTAGATGATCTCCTCGCCGAAGAACTCCCCCGGGCCGAGGCTGTAGAGGCGGTATTTCGGGTTCTCTTCCGTGGGGATCACGGCCCACACCTTCCCGGTGAGGATGATGTAAAATCGCTCATCGAACATGCCGTGGCGGCAGATGATGTCGCCCCTGCTGAATTCGCAGACCGAGACGCTGTCCGCTATCTCCCCCAGGAGCGCCGGCGTGACATCGGAGAAAAATCCGATTCCCTGGAAGAGGGACGCCGGCTCCAGGCCGCCCAGGGCGGGGATGTTCTTGAGACGGGAAACCAGTTCCGGGATGGTGTACTTATTGAGGGACATGGCAGCGCACCCGTCAATCATACTACAGGGCCGCGGGTTTTAATCAATACTTTTTTTTGAAACGATTGGTGGGGGCAGAGAAAAAGGCCCACTGCCAGGCTTATTTTCTGTCAGCCCCCGAAAGGCCGGCCGCCTCCCGGGCCTTCAACCCCCTCCTTCTCCTGATCCGCTTGACTATGAAGATGATAGAGGCGATCAGGAAGATGCCCGCCATGATCAGGAGCTCGTACTTCTTGATGTCGTCGAGGACGGCCTCCATGACGCGGCCGAAAAAGTATCCCAGGACCCCCAGGGTCGCCGCCCAGATGGCGGCGCTCAGGACATTGAGCAGGATAAACTTCTTCAGCGACACGTTGCTCAAACCGATGGCGAAGGGCGCCACCGTCCGCAGGCCGTACAGGAACCTGAACACCAGGATGAACCACGTGTCATGGCGGTCCATCATCGTCCTGAACCGGTTGACGCGGGGCTGCCAGCCCGGGAACCGCTTCAGCAGGGCCCGGCCGTTGTAGCGGCCGATGAAAAAATAGAGCTGGTCCCCGAAGAGGCTGCCGAAGAAGGCGGTCACAATGACCCAGGGTAGCTCAAGGTAGCCCTCGTAGGCGGCAAAGCCCCCGACGACCAGGATTGTCTCTCCCTCCAGAAAAGTCCCAATGAAAACGGCCAGGTAGCCGAATTCCCGCACCAATGATTCTATTGTCATGTAATGATTATCCTCTGAATTGAACTGTTCCGCGCCTGCGCGACGACCGCCGCATCTGCGATGCCCGCGCCATGGAGCTCGGACACCAAGGCTTCTGACGCCTTTTCTTCAACGGCGATGAGGAGCCCCCCTGACGTCTGGGGGTCAAAGAGGACATCAACGAGGTCTTGAGCCACGCCGGTGCCGGTTTCACAGAGGCTTCCAATAAAATCGCGGTTCCGATACATGCCGGCCGGAATCAGGCCGCCGGACGCCGCGTCCCGTGCCCCTGGCAGGACCGGCACGCGCTCAGAATCAAGGATTATTTCCATCGCGTTCTTCCCCAGCATCTCCCGCAGGTGGCCGATCAGGCCGAAACCGGTCACGTCGGTGCAGGCGTGGACCCCGTGGCCCCGCATGATGAGGGCAGCGGCACGATTCAGGGTGGTCATTGACCTGACGAAAGGTCCCATGGCCCCCTCTCCCGCCGATCCCGCCTTGAGGGCCGTGGCAATCAGGCCCGTTCCCAGAGGTTTGGTGAGGACAATGACATCGCCGTCCCGCAGGGTGTCGTTGCGCACCGCGCGGTCCGGACGAACAATGCCGGTAACGGCGAGGCCGTATTTGAATTCAGGGTCGTCCACGCTGTGGCCGCCCAGGAGCTGGGTCTCGGCCTCCGACAGCGCGGCAAGGCCGCCCTGGAGCACCTCCCTCAGGACGTCAAGGGAGAACTTTTTCGTCGGAAAGCAAACGATATTCAGCGCCGTTACGGGCCTGCCGCCCATGGCGTACACATCGGAAAGGCTGTTGCAGGCCGCGATCTTTCCGAACGTGAAGGGATCGTCGACAATGGGCGTAATGTAATCGACGGTCTGGACCAGCGCCTCCGATTCCGACAGGCGGTACACGCCGGCGTCGTCGCTGGTGTCCGGTCCCACGATCACATTGCCGTCATATGTCAGCGGCAACCCCTTCATTACTTCCTGCAGGTCCACCGGACCTATCTTGGCAGCTCAACCGGAACTCGTCACCGATTCGGTGAGGCGCAGGACGTTCAGCTTGCTGATGTCGCACGTGTCGCTCATCGTTGCTCCTTGTGTTAATCACCCGCCCTCCCCCGTCAAGGGAGGGGGTGTTTCAAACAGATTGTTATGACGAATTATTTCCAGGCCTCGATCCGGGCAAATTCCACGCCGCCCTTTTCGAGGACTTCCCTGACCCGGGGGATGTCGTCGCTTTTTATCCGCACGCAGTATCCGCAATCCGAGCTCAAATAGCGGGGTATGGGGACCATCTTCCTCTCGATCCCCGCCTTCTTGAGGAGCCGCGCCGTCCATATCGACGATGTCGCCGAATAGAACAGGATTACGGAAAAGGCGTTCACCCGGCCTCCTTCATCGCGCTGATCTCCTCAAGGGCGCTGATCGCATAATCGATTTCATCTTTCGTATTGAAAACGCCGAAGCTGAAACGCACCGCGCCCTCCGGAAAGGTCCCCATCGTCCGGTGGGCCATGGGCGCGCAGTGAAGGCCCGCGCGGCACATGATGTTATACCGGTCCGACAGGTGATAGGCCACGTCCGACGGCTCCATGCCTTCGATATTGAAGGATATGACGCCGGTCTCGACCAGGGACGCCGATGCCGGGGGATCAAAGCCCCGCACGCGCTCTTCCGCGCGGGCAAGGAAATAGGCCGCGAGATCTTTCTTGCGCAAATGTATTCCCCGCACCCCTTCCTGTAAAGAAAAAATATACTTGATACCGGCGCAGAGGCCGCTCAGGCCCGCGGCGTTCAGCGTCCCGCTTTCGTACATGTCGGGCAGGAAATCCGGCTGGTACACGCTGTCGGAGCTGCTCCCGGTGCCGCCGTATTTCAGGGGCCTCATCATGCCATGGTCAAACCCCTCGGAGAGAAGCAGCCCGCCGGTCCCCGTGGGTCCGTACAGGCCCTTGTGGCCGGCAAAGGCGATGATGTCCACCGGGTCTTTTTTCATATCAATGGGCACCAGGCCCGCCGTCTGCGCGCAATCCGCCAGGAGCACGACTCCTCTCCTGCGGCATATGTCGCCGATTGCACCAAGCGGCTGAATGATGCCGAAGGCGTTCGAGGCATGGTTGACAACGGCAAGCCTGGTATCAGACCGCAGCGCTTTCTCAAAATCAGCCGGGTCCACGACGCCGCCCGGACTGGGTACGACAGTCACCTCCACGCCGCCGCGCCGCTCCAGCTCCCTGAGGGGCCGGATGGTGCTGTTGTGTTCCATCGCCGTGGTCACGGCGTGTCCCCCGTCGTGGAGCATGCCCTGTATGGCCAGGTTCAGGGCATCAGTCGCGTTGGAGCAGAAGATGACCCGCATCGGGTTTGTGACCCCGAAGAGGGAAGCCACGGCCTCACGGGCGGAAAACACGATCTCGCCGGCGTCGATGGAAAGCTGGTGCCCCGACCGCCCCGGGTTGCCGCCGATACGCGTCATGTAATCAACAACGGCATCCACCACCGCCTGCGGCTTGGGGAAGGTGGTTGCGGCGTTGTCGAAATAGATGAGTTTATCGGGTGTTCCGGCTGGCGGATTCATGGCGCGTGACCGTCCCTCTTTATATAAATTAAAATATGGCTTAAATCCTATAAACAATCTGCGGTATTAGCAACCATTTTTTCCGGGAAAATGCGTCTTCGGGCAAACCGGGCCGGATGTAATTTAATCCAATTAAATATATTGATCATGTCTGAATGTTTCATTTATGACAGTATCTAGGGGTTTTTATTCGCTATTAATAACCATGGTAATGTATGGTAACCGTTCATGCCATGTATCATCAACGTCTTCATAATATTTGCCGTGTATTTCCATGATACTTATATTAACAGTAGTGATGGATATACACCGGCATACTACAATCGGAGGTATTATCATGAAATACGGCGCTCAGAACAATATTGTGGCGAAGGTAAAAGCCATAAAAAGCGGCGATGTCATGTCCCAGGTGAAATTTGACGTTGTCACGGCCACTGAAATGAGCTCGGTGCTTACGACGGATTCGGTCAAGGCCCTTGATTTAAAAGCAGGAGACACGGTACACCTTATTATCAAAGCAATACATGTTCTGCCGGTAAAGGAATAGATTGCACGGCTCCTGCCGGACAACGAAATGCTATTTTGAATTTTTCATATTGGGTTACCCGGGGCTCGAACCCGGAACCTACTGATTAAGAGTCAGTTGCTCTACCAGCTGAGCTAGCAACCCGTATAAGCTGAGGGACAAGGATTCGAACCTTGATTTGTGGGGCCAGAACCCACCGTCCTGCCGTTGAACGATCCCTCAAAAAGAAAAACGTGTCTTCACGGCGGGAGACCCCTTCGTGAAGACACGCGAAACCATCTGATTAATTATCCGACCATCTTGCGGGCCATCTTGTACGCCGCGCGCTTCAGCGAGGGAAGTCCCATGGTGAAGAGCGACAGGGCCTGGTACGTGTCCCTGATCGCTTCCGCCTTGCTGATCTCGACGGCTTTCGGATTGAGCGGCAGCCCGTATTTTTCGGGGCTGTCCTTCAGGATCGTAATGACCCTGAGACCGCCGAATTGCTCATCGCCGTAAA